>ENA-OSIY01000264-OSIY01000264.1-marine-metagenome-genome-assembly--contig:-NODE-264-length-30686-cov-7.071613_pt1 | contig 30686 bp, 48 predicted proteins | sample MGYA00237884_ERZ534233 | MGnify/ENA primary metagenome ERZ534233 (study PRJEB26412, sample SAMN06343840) | marine metagenome | isolation source: estuarine water | place: USA: Columbia River Estuary... | reverse complement strand
ATAAATAATAGTATCAACTTCTTCAGTCTTTTTATCTAACAATTCTTGAATTCTTGGTTCAAGTACTTTATCGCTAGGGACTTTACTGTTATAACTAATAATTTCACAGTATATATCATAGCCAGCCGCATCTAATGCTAAAGCATTATAGGTAGCAGCTTTTGCCCAGCCCGTTCCATCATTAAAATTTCCAATATATTTAATTTTCATTTAGCGTTAACCTTTTGCAATCTAATTGATTCCCATTGATTAAAATTATTTCTCATATTTAAACATGTCTGTAGAGCTTTATCTATTGTAAACTCTTCAAATCTTTTTTCCATATCTGGATGAGAGTAATCGTTATAATAATATCCTGCAATGTGAGATGTCATTGTTGATCTATACATAAGATCTTTTGCCATTCTTTTCCACATAGATTTGTTTATTAGGTCTGGTCTACCCAATACATTTACGAATAGCCAATTAACTTGTTCAATCGGAGGCGATTGTAAGATTTGATCTGGAATTCTAGTTGCAGGATTAAATATCCTAGAAGGCGAATCCCATGTTTGACTTAATTCGGGAACAGGAGTTTCTAAGAAATACTTCAGCCATTTATCTGCTGTGTAATCCCAATTATAAATCTTCTTGGAATTTTCATAGCATTTTGTAGCTGTGTATTTTCTCTTTGTTGCATCTGTTGATAGAGAGCTAAGTACATTGGCTAGCTCTTGATTATTAGGAATGGCTCTATTGCATCCGGTTTCAAGTTCTTTATAAAATCCTAAAGGCTTAACTCCGATGCCCTTGATATTATCAACTAATGATTGCATAGCTGAATAATGAACTGATATAATTGGAAGTCCAGTATATGCAGCTTCAAGTTGTGGCATTCCCCAACCTTCGCTATTTGCCCATTGAATATAACCATCAAATAAATTGTATACTTTATTTAATTCGGTTTCCTCCATCTTATTCCCAATCCCCGCTAGCGTGGAAGAGAACATTTTGCAATCCTGACAATAAACTACAGCATCGTTAAAGAACATTGATTTAACTTTATTGCATTTTTTGCATTTATAAGTCATCAACACTTTATTGCCTAACCCATTCTCTTTAATGAGATCTGGAATTTCCCATCCGACATCTGGATATCCAGTATGGCAATATAGATAAACATTTGATAAGCTAGGATTTTTATCCAAGAACAATCGAAAAGCTTTGAATAAATCTGGATATAGTTTACGCCTTTGATTACGCATCACAGTTCCAAATATAATAGCGTTTTCATCTACACCAAACTCTTTACGCAAAGCTTTTTTGTCTTTTATAGGGAAAAAGCTATCGCTTGCACAAGGAGAAGCAACGTCAATAAAATTAATATTCTTTGACTGCCTTAGCATAACATCTCTACCAAACTCAGAGTATGCAAATACTGCATCAGCAGTCGAGAATGTGTCCATCCATTGTGTGTTTTGCGGTTCCGCATCTACTGTTGGCATGATGGCCCAATTGAAAAAATTCCTAAAAGGCGATCTTTCTTCAAATTCCAACATCCACCAATCTCTGATATCCATAACAAAGTCTGGTTGAAAATCAAGTAGAACACTATTGAATGAAAATTCTCCGAACTTATTACTCATTGAAGAATTATATGTATCCATATATTCTTTATTTGATTCAGGTGGAATATTGGCGTAAAATCTCCAAGGAATATTTTTAATTTCTGGTGATTCTGGACCTGTGAAACAACCCAATTCGGCCACTTCAATATTTGGATTTTTATGTAGTCTTGCCAAGACTTCTTTTGTGTATACGGAATATCCTGTTGGATGGAAAGATGCTTCCGTTACGAATAGAACTTTTTTTCGTCTCATATGTTATTCCGTTTTACATCCTGCTGATTTAAATGTTTTGACCCTAAATACAATTTTTTGTCTTTTTTGATCATTGAATGTCCACTTGTGTTGCCGAGCTTCCGATTCAATAATTAACATATCGCCTTTTTTAAAGTGTTTAGCTATGGTTGTAGCTCCGCTATCCCAAGCTTCAAAATCAAGAAAATTAACTTGACGATGTTTTTCTCCTTCTTTATCCTTGCGATAATCTTCAACAGCTAAACAAAAATTAACGACATGTGTGCCGTTAACTTCTCTTAGCTCAGGATCTGCTGCCAACTTTCCTACAAAATGACAACTATTCATAAAGTGCGAACTCCTAAATTTGAAATACTTTTTTAACTACAAATGATTTTTCCTTTTTCTCTTGGACTTCTCCATATAATAATACCGTATTGCCCTCAAAAAGCAACTTCTTATACTGGGAAAATTCTTCAGAAAAAACCGTAATAGAATCTAATTCACCAGAACTATCTTCGGCAATTACAAATGCCATAAACTCGCCCTCATGTTGTCCTCTCTTTAGTTTATATTCTCTAACTTGGTTTATTTTCACTGCTAATTTAGCATCTTGCATTTTAGTTACTTCGCCATTAGCAATTTCTTTGCAAGTAATATTAACATCATCTAACGCCAAGTTATCTGCTTGAGAACAAGTCAAAGAACACCCCATAAGCTTCTGTTCTATATCTGCAATCCACACATAATCGTCCTCAAGTGAATAAGGAGGATTTTGCAAGGCTTGATAGATATCTAGCACGGAAGTAATCCTGCGAGAATTAATCTTCTCGTTATTATTAATCATTCTATTGACTAACTCAATGAATGCACTATTAGCCATCTTTGTGCTTTTCCAATTGTCTATTATCCATCCTTGTTCTTTGATAGTTAGCTTATTCCAAATATCAAATTCAAAGACCATTCTATTCCTGTTTAGCTTATTGTTCTTTCCAATTAAGCCACCAACACTAATAATAGAAATAAATGCATTCTTCTTGATCTCATTGCCAATAAGAAATAAGCACTCCAGCCAATTAAATTCTTTAATAGACTTTCCTGTGACGCCTTCCGCTTCTTTGACAACTCTAGCTAATGTCTCTTGCTCACCCTCTCCAACATTCTTAACATCGCTGTATCCAAAGTATATGACATTCCTAGCTCTATCCATTGTAAAGCGACGATAAAAGAAGTCAAGTCTAGGGGGCAGAACTTCAATTCCTTGTAGCTTTGCATCCATAACAAGTTCTTTTATCTCTCGTTGCTTGTCTGGTTTACTAGAAGCATTGTTTAAATATACAGTATAGAACTTAATTGGATCGTGAGTTTTACAATAAGCCGAAGCAAATGAATTGATAGCGTATGCCACAGCGTGAGATTTGTTAAATGAATAGCGAGCAGATGCGGCAATCCATTCAAAAATCTTAGCTGCTGATACGTTATCTACTAGCCCTTTAGCTTTTGCTCCATTGATAAACTTCTCTTCAACTTCTTTCATAAGTGCTGCATCTTTTTTGCCCATAGCTTTACGAAGTGAGTCAGCTTCTTCAGGTGTAAAGCCAGCAATTTCTGTAGCAATACGCATAGCTTGTTCTTGATAAACGATAATTCCATAAGTTTTACCCAGTACCGTTTCCAGTGCCGGGTGTAAATATTTGGTCTCGTCAATCTTAGCCTTGCGGTCTGTGTAGTGCTTGGTCATGGATTTACCGTCTAATTCGGCCTCTAGCGTACCGGGGCGAATAATGGATACTAAGTCAGCTAATTCGTCAATAGAACGAGGTTGCGCCCTTTTTGCCCAACTGGAACCCAGTCTGGACTCCAATTGAAAAACCCCCTTAGTTCTTCCGCTACAAATCAAATCCCAAGTCGCTTCGTCTTCAAAATTTTTGATATCTTCAATTTGAACCATTAGTTCCTCTTATATAGTAATATCCATAGGAGCATTTGCAAACGACTTCTCAAAATTAGTCTTAGAGTTTAACTTACGTTGATACTTCATAAATCTGACAAAAATATTTGCAGTGTCAACAACATCATAAATAGCATTGTGAGCATTTGCTTTACTCTCTTCGGGGAATCCAAAGAACTCTCTAAGATATCCCATATTTAATTTCTTAACTGAGTCGTTATCTTCAAACCATCCAAACAATACATCCATCATGTCTACTTTATAAATTTGATGAACGAGCTTTTGTTTTCCGGTTTTTTCTTCAGATGGCCCATACATTTGACAATACCTATTTAAGATTGGCATATCGTAGTTATTGATATTAAATCCTACAGGAATTGGGGCAAAGTATGGAGACCCCTTCATATTAAACTTAGTTACAAAGTTAGAGAACTGCTGCCAAGCAACTTTAGGTCCGACAGCTTTTTCTAATTGTTCGCGGGTTTTACGTGTTACATCAAGAGCTTCTTGCTCAACAGGATCAAACCCTGCTTTAATAGCTTTTTCGTCATCAAACTCAGGTCGCACTTCAATATCAAACACTCCACCCGGCTGGAGTGTTAATTTCTTACCATGCAATACAATTGCGGAGATTTGAGTCAATTGGCACTTATTTGGATTCTTACCTGTAGTTTCAAAGTCAAAAATCAAAAAATCACGATTGCTGTTTAGTGACATAGGTTTTTCTCAATTCTAAAAATTTATCAATAGCTTCATTTAGATCATAAAATATTTGTGAATACTTATTATTATGGACTTGGTATATTCCATTCTTCTTTTCCCTGTACCAAGGAACATGATTTCTTAGATCAGATAAGCTCAAATCTTTAAAGTCAATGTCATTACCATCCCTGATAACAGTTGCGTAGTCTAGAAATTTTTCCTTCATGTTAATCCTTGTCTGTAATCTGCATAATTTTATCTAGTAAGTTAATCCCAAGCACATCAAATTTAGTCAAACCAACCTTATCCAAGTCATGCATTTCAAATGCAACTAACCTATGTCCATTCTTATCTGTGATAAGAGGTGCGTCATTGATTAGATCTTCATTAGAAATAATCACTCCCGCCGGATGTTTTCCTTGAGATTTATAAGTTCCTTCTATTCTTATAGCAAGAGAGAAAAGATCTGACAACTCACCAGACAAATTGCCCTCCTTATCAATTCTACACCACTTTTCAAGTTTCTTTGGATCATTTTCAAGAGTCCATCGAATAACTGATTTGATATCCATCTCTTCCAACTCATCCGAAATACTAGCCTCCTGCGGTAAACTTTCAGTAATCTCATTCAGCTCACTAAAAGATAAGTCACCATAAACTCTAGCAACATCCTTAACTGCTGATCGACCTTGTAGACGCCCAAATGTAATCATCTGATACACTCTTTCATTGCCATACTTATTCTTGATATAGTCAATAATCTCATCACGGTGAACAGATGGAACATCCATATCAATATCGGGCAAAGAGATGTTGTCTTTAGTAAATCGTCCAGCGTTTAAAAATCTAGAGAATAGTAAATCATATTTCAAGGGATCAATGTCAATAATTCCAAGTAAATATGATACTAAACATCCACCAGCACTTCCACGCCCCGGTCCCGGTAGCCACTCATTCTTTCTTACATAGTTAATGATGTCTTGCACAATTAAAAAGTATCCAGATAGTTCAAATCCATGAATAACAGACAACTCATACTTAATACGATCAGTATATTCTTTCTTCTTGTCATCTTTTAAATGCATAAGCTTTGCTCGCCAGCCATTTCTACATAACTGTGTTAGATAATCATTCTCAGACATATCTGCACAATCTACGCGAGGTAATTTAGGCTTAGAAAGAATGCTATACTGTTGCAGTTCAGAATATAACTGTTTAGTTCCAAAGTATTGCTTTTCGCTAGGTATAATCCTATCGGTTGGATGAAAGAAATAATGATCAGACTCGAAAAACTTTTTATATTCTCCCATGTCCACATCTTTAGCTCTCTTGAGTGTAGTTTTAAAGTTAAGACATAATACCATTCTATGAAGAATCGCATCATTTTGTTCAGCATAATAAACTGGCATAACTGCTAGTTGATCTTCTGTGTAAAATTGCATGTCTTCTTTGGCATATTCTATCTTTTCTTTAGATGCTAGCTTAATTAAAGCTCTATATCCTTTTAGAGATTTAGCAATGTAATACCCATTATCGGCTTGCATTCCAAGAATGGGTACGATTCCAGCTTTATTCATGGCATTGAAGAAATCAACAACACCACTAATAGTTTCAATATCGGCAATTAAGCAATGTGTGTAGCCTAATTCTTTACATTTCTTGGCAGCTTCATCTGGTTTGATGAAACCTTTCAACAATGAATAGTGTGTTGTTATCACTGGCAATATCATTCAACTGCTCCCGGATCTTTATAGGTTCCAATCACAAATCCCGGCCTAGTGCATGTTTCAACCGTTTTTTGCATTCCAATAGTTTTGATTTGATCTTCGATATGATGACACATAGTTTTTTCAGTACCCGGCCAATTTGTCTTATAGTAATGACATAGCTTTTGACATTTAAAACTATTTCGATCTTGTGATACTGGTTTAGGCTTTTGATTTGCTCTAATCTCTTCGAACATTGATTTTAAAGTATTGTTAAGAAAATACTCATCATCATCTTTATCAAAAGCAAGCGTAAATGGACCACCATCTCTACAGAAAAAGATAGTCATTAATGTATATCTATACTTAGGGTACAATTTACCAATAGCATAGTGATATAGTAAAAGCTGAGTATCTTTCATCAGTTTGTCATAGTCCTTGCGTTCTCCAGTGGCCCAATCAAGCCTCTGGCCAGTCTTCCAGTCGATTACTTCTATTGTACCATCTGGCAGCTCAGTGACAAGATCTATCGTTCCTTTTATCGCAAGATTTCCAGAAATTGGCCCATCTGGCCCATCAAAAGTAAATTTTGCCCAAGGTTCATTGATTGGAATATCAAAGTGAGGCTCAGTATCAATAATCTTGCGATTACGTGGATCAAATTGTCCTTTGTTGTAGGCTAATGTATCCCAAACCATTTTATAGCAAAACTGATAATCTTTCTCATTAAATTCATTATGCTTGGAATTAGATTTGTAAAATTCAAAACTTCTATCTAAAACTTTATTTACAAAGTCATCAGTAAATAATTCATCCTCTGAAAAAGAAAAATCACCCAAGGGTTCCTGAGTGATTTTCATTTTAGATCTTTTATTGAACTGAGTCCTCTTTTTACATATTGCTAATGTTTCAAATACTGCGTGCGTTATTGTTCCCAAATCTGCCTTTTTCCCTGATGGGGAATAATGTCCAAGAACATAAGTCATAAAGTATTGGAGTTCACAATACTTCCAGTTGTTAAGACTGGACGATCTAAAATAAGTGGTAATCATTTGATTGTTGTGGTTGTTTGCTTTTTAAGTGGCTTTTCTTGGGGTATGATAACTTTATTATCAAACCACCCCCAACCATCCAAAATTTTAATTAATTCATGGCAAGACTCTTCTATTGTCATATTCTTATTATCTATAATAGCATCAAATGATTCGTAGGTATCTAATGCTAACTCGCTAGGATGAGAGTCTTCATCTATCGATCTAGTTAATCTAATAACTTTTCCATCAGCATTTTGGACTGCCCTTACTTCGTTTTCAAATCTGGCATCAGTAATAATTGCTAAATTGGATTCTTCTGCTACGATATCCTTGATTGTTCGGTCTGTCCAGATATCCGTATAAATCTTTCTACAAATATCAGTTCCAAAGTATTGCATAAATTCTCTGCCGCTCATTGGTCCTGTTTTGCCTTTGACCTTCGTAGGCATATCTTCCCAAGTATATTTAATTGGTGAATTTTTCTGTTCATCAGTTCCATAAACTGATTCGCGAGACAAGTCAAATAGTCCAATCCCAAGCTCTTTTAATGCGGTTGCAAAAGCATAATGCTTAATAAATGGCCAAACATTATCCATTGCCCAAATAGTAAATTCAATATCAAGTCTGGTTACATCAATAGACCCCTTACCTCTTGTAATTCTACCATTCTCTTGTTTAACATCTGTTTCAATTACAAGCTCTCCAGTGTCAGCAATTTCAAAAGCTGCAATTAAACCATACGACTTTAATTGATATCCATGTATAAAATTTGATAGTGTATTCTTTCCTGATCCTTTTTTTCCTGAAAATGCTAAAATTTGACCCATTAAAAAAGCCCCTTAATTTGTGGTTTGAGTTCGTTGTTTATATCTTCAATAGACATTTCGCCGATATCTTTTTTTGATATCTTAGGTGTAAAATAATTGAATCTTCTACCTCCTCGCTGTATGATTCCATTTGCAGCTTTCTGTCCCGCCTCGTCATTGTCCGTTAATATGACAATATTCATGACTCCTAGTTCTTCAAGTATAATTAACTGGTCTTCACTTAGATCTGATCCGAAAATACCAGCACAATTTTTAATTCCAGATTCATATAATCTCCAGACATCTCCTTGTCCTTCTACAAGAACGATAGTAGATGTGCTTTGAATATATGGTTTAGTAACCCAGAGTCCATATAAATAAAAGGATTTTTTAAATCCTTTACTGTTAAACCATTTTGGCTTAGTGTCCTCATCTGTTGCACGACCCACACATCCGATATATTTGGATTTATCATCATACACGGGTACAACTGCTCTATTGAACATCTGTCTATTAGAATTATAACATTCGCCAACATCAAAGGCTACCAGTGTTTCACTAGAAAATCCTCTTTTGAGATAGTACCTAGATGGAATATCAAGGGTTGAAATAACTTGTTCACGCGATATATTTAATTCTATCTTTTCGCATTTGCGAGTTAATATTTCGTTAATCTTATTAATCTCGTAAATGCTTTCGCTTATCTTCTCTTCTGGTATATCTATTATTTTCTTATTTAAGAATGAAAGTGAAAAATTTAAAGCCTTATAGAAATTAACTTCTTTACCTTCTCTTTGTGAAAGAACACCCCTCACAAAGCCTATCATATTTTTGCCATAGTCTTTTTCGCATGAATGCGTCCAGCAAACCCAATTACCTTTAGTTTTAGAACCATCAGTAAAAATACATGATCCTTCACAGTTGTCTCCTCCATGCACCGGGCATGGAAAAGCTATTCTATTTGGAAATTCAATGTATTCAATTTTTAAAGCGTTTAATAATTCTGGAACCTTATCCGATAATTCATTACATATCGAATAGATCTTCTCCCGACTCACCTTCTCGAATTTCAAAGGAGTTGTCTTGACTTGCATTCGCGGCTCCATTTTTAAGTTCATCTCTTGTATACCATTCAGTAAGTTTAGCGATTGAGCCATTCATTTTTACATTTATATAGTTGCCATATTCTAATCCAGATCCATGTCTTGCTTTTACAATGACAAACTTCCTATTTCCATGTTCATCACCATCATCTGCTACCTCTTCATCACTTTTCATTTGAAATTTTGCAACTGTAGAAGCTAGCCATTGAAGTCTATCAGACTGAGCAATCTCTTCTTCTCTATTAAGCTGAACAAAGGACAGACAAGGTAAATCATATTTAATACAGAAGTCATTCATCTTTGTAATCTGAAAGCCTAAAGCCTGATATTCTTGCATAGCAGCGGTTAGTCCAGCTGAACTCATTAACTTGAAATAATCGTATATGATTAAGCAGTCTTTAGTTCTACCATTTTCATCAAATCCAACATATTGATGGACCCATCTTTTAATAATATTAAGAATATTATCGAATGGTTGGCCAGCAATTGATATATAGTGATATGGTATCTTTTCAATCAGCTTAGCTGCGGCAATCACCTTTTCTTTAGAATTAAAGGTCTTGGCAAAAGACCCTTTTGCAATATCATTGATCTTAATTCCGCTAATGTTTGCTAACATACGGTTTCTTTGGTCTCCAAGATCCATTTCTGTGTCTAAATACAGCACTGGAATGCCATAAGCTTCTGAAACATACTTAGCTACATTAGTAGAGATAACACTTTTACCAACCCCAGTTCTAGCACCTATTAGAGTGACCGACTTTCTTCTAAGGCCACCTCCAATAGCTTCGTCAAATCTAGGAAAACCCGTAGGAATACCAAGATAATCAGAAGGATTATTAATAAGATATTCAACATACTCATCAATGTCTTCGCCAAGAAGAACAGTCTTATTATTTTGCTCTTTATATGCAAGAGAAGTAATTTCCATGATTGGAGTCTCAACCATACCAATAATATCTTCTACACTCTCATCTCCTGTAACTTTAGTCATTGACTTGTCACAAATAGATAGTGTATTCTTGATATCTCTAGCTAGTTTAAGTTTAGTTAGCTTAGCTGCAAACTTAGGTACATTATCCTTATTTATGGGAAAATTAAAAAGCGACCGGATGAAACTCATTTCAGTCGCTTTATTAATTAACTCGTATACGCCAAGCTTTTGAGCTGTTGAGAATATAGAAAGATATTCAATATTCTGATTGTTGTTGATAACATCTTGCAAACATGTAAATATAACCTGATTTAATTCATGGCTAAAGTATTCTGCTTGCAAGAAGTCAAGCTCAACATAGACCTCCAAACCGTACTGGCAAATTCCTGCGAGTACGGCCCGTTCTACGGGTAAATTCATTAAAACTTCATTTGACATTATTTGCTACCGCCTTACAAAAAAATATAAAATCATCATCAGATAAGCTTTGTTTCATCATGTTTATTCTTTTATGTACCCATTGTACATTATCTATTGTATATCCTTTTTTAGAATCTATTCTGTCTAATGACGCTGTAGTGTCTTTTCTTGAATTCATTCCATTTTCAAGTCCAAATCCTATGCATATTCCACTTAGTTTACATTTCATGTTTTGAAATTCTAATAATTCCCACAAATCTTCTATTTTTAAATCAAATTCAATATTTCTAACTTTTGCATTCTGTTTAAGTTCATACCAGAAATTTCCTGATATTTCTTGATAACCCGTCCTGTTTGGATGACTTAATTTATAAGCTTTACTTTTAAAGATGCATCCACAACTTTTTTGATTGCTTTTGAAAATTTCATAAGTATTTAATCTAAATGTGTTTCCGCAATGACATTCAATATTCCAATATCTTTCTTTTTTCTTTGTCGATATGTCTAAATTTAAAACTTTCATATTATTCCATTCGTATCCAGTTAAATCTTTAGAATATCTTGATTCGTATATAATATTGTTTTGTTTGATATAACTATATATAGTAAAATGATGCTTGCATCCTTTTATTTTCATTATATCTTGGACAGTATATCCTTCGTTTAATAACTGTTGTACGTCTGAAAGATCATATTTTTTATTAGACATGGTTAACTCCTATATTACCAAATACCAGAAAATATTAATTACATATATTAATACACGGTATTTGATAATATAGCGTCAATATATATCAATCTACTCCATAAAATTTCTTTACAATCCGAGGCAATTTCTTATATGCAGAAATTATTTCATCTGCCTGATCTTGTGTAAGTTGGCGATTCTCTAGTGCTAGATTCTTTTCAGAAATAAGTTTATTGTTTGCCTCAAGCAATCTCTTGTTTGAGTCTAATATGCTATCAATATAAGATTGCGAATCTGCAAGCTGTAGTTCGTATTCAAGAATCTGCTTATCTAATTCATCAATTCGAATTTTTAAACTGTCTTCCGACGAAGTTCCAAATTGACGATTGGCAAGTTCATACACATGAATTGTTTCAATTTGGTCAACAGCATTTTTAATAATCTCTAGCTGATTGTAAACATTCAATGGATTCTTTTCTTCGCTCATTGTATTCTCCTTAAGGGTAGATTCTATATATTGGATATGGATAATATGTGGGCTGATATATTGGTTGATATACTGGGACATATATTGGCCTTTGCACTATGATATATTGTGGTTGTTGTACTACGTATTGTTGAATTACAACTGGTTGCGGTTGTTGGATCACTACTGGGATTTGTGGATTGACCACAAATAATTGCCCAAGCGACATTGTTGCTAGCATGACTAATGTATTCATTGTATTACCTTTTCTATTATAGGATAAGATTTTCACTTGTCAATTCTTTAGAACTAAATTTTTTCAAAACATCTTCGGCAAAAAATGCGCCGTTCATAAAATTAGAAACTGCTAATTCATCCCTTGAAAGAACTACAAAAATTTTTGAAATATTTTCTGGAATATGAGTATTTCCTTCTACAAGTTCCATTATCCATGCGTTATTATCAATCTTGTTAACAAAATCTTCTTCTAACTTAGAAAAAATATTATTAAACACTTCTTCAGTAAGGTCTGTAACTAGTAGAAAGTTTCCATCCTTTGTTACAGCAAATGGTTGAATCTTTATATTCTCTTGCATATTATTGTCCTGCCGGGATTGGAATAGGAAAGAAAAAATGTCCTGCCAATCCTCCAATTAAAAATCCGAATAAGAATGGCACGATGGGCCATTTACGACTAGTGTCAAATACTATCCAGCTAACTGTGGATTTACCTTTTGTAACAGCATAAATATCATACGCCATCAAAAAGAAAAAAGTTCCCACTAGCCAGATGAATGTAAGGCTAAATATTATCTCTGTCATTTATATCTCCTATAATTGTACCGTTAACTATTCTGTATAGTACGATACAATAGAACGCTATGAATAATATAAAACCCGCTTTGAGATATATCAAGTCCCTGAACTCCCAAACCCATTCTCTCCGCGAGAAGTTTCACTCAGATCCTTGTAAGCAACAGGCGTGAAGTCTGGAGCTTCTTGGATAATAATTTGAGCAATCTTGTCCCCCGGAGAGTAAATTTGATAGTCTTCGTCGTGATTTACTAGTAAGACTTTTACTTCTCCACGATACGGGGAGTCAATTACACCAGCCATTGTATCTAATCCTTTTTTAACGGCATGTCCAGACCTTGGCCAAATCAAACCTACAAATCCCTTCGGAATGGCCACAGAGATGCCCGTAGAGAAGAGTCTGCGTTCGCCGGGCGCTAATCTCACTACTTCCTTTTCATCGCAATACAGGTCTAATCCAGCATCAAATAAATTTGCTTTATCTGGTAATTTAGCTGTTTCCGTAAGAAGTTTGACTGGCAATTCGTGACTAATAAATATACTCATACTTTCCCTTTCAATATACAGGAATCACAACGATAAACTTCTTTCATCGTCGTAAAAATCTTATTAACATTTTCCACTTTTCCACAAGTACTGCATGTCGCAGTTACGATATCGGATTTTCTTGCTCTTTCGGTAGGTTCAACAAATGGTGTTTTTATTTCCTTATGTTCAATTCCATCATCTTTGTACTTATTTTCGCGAGGCCCGATATAGATAGACTGCTTTTTCCCCATTTTATCAATTACATTTGATGTAGCTTTTGACATGGTAAATTGTTCCATATCAAATTTTCCAGCGTTACTAACGGGTGATTTTACTGGCTGAGCTTCTACTGGCTCTATGATATCTGTATAGGCATCCAGCATGTCCAGTCCCATTTTTATTAGCTCAGGATCATTTAATGTTTTTCCTTTTGCTATAATTTTTTTAGCCTGTTCCTTAAGATCGCTGCTCATAACTCTTACTCCTTGCTAGATTTTCAAGAACTCTCATCGCATTTTCAATCATTTCAATTGTTGCTCCTACACTTAATATTCTAGCATCGGCAGTAGTTTTTAGCGTCTGTAATTTTATTCCGGTTTGACTACTCCTTATAGACTCATAATATTTCTCTTCCCATTTAGCATACTTGTCATGTTTAGTACCGCTAACAAGGTATCCAATTCCTTGCTCTGCCCAAGCCTTGACACTTTTTTCTTTGGCGATCTTCGCTTTTAAATGTCCTAAATATTGATTTAATAAGTATACGGCAGTTTGACATTCCACAGAAGACATTTTACTTATATCTTCGCGGGATAAGTGTATGATTCTTCTGACTTCGTAAACTTTATCTGCGGTCTTTTCATCATCGATATCTACATGATTATTTTTAACCCAATCGTCAATATTCTTATGGAAGTTAGCAATTTTAACATCTATGTCTTCCACAATTTACTTCTCCAATCTTCAATAGATTCGTTATAATTTAATTCTATAATAGTAAAGTTATTGATATCACACCAAAGCTTCTTGTCTTTATCTCTAGCCTTAGCTTTAAAAAATTCCATTTTATTTGCAAAGAAGAAACTATTAAATTCAAAGTGTTGTTGACCATGGACTTCTACAATTAACTTCCGAAGAGGAATAAAAAAATCCGCCTTCAGGGTGGATTTTCGATTATCTGTTTTTGTTCCGGGGAGAACCAACTCTTCTAGGATTCTATCATTAGGATATAATTCTTTTAATAGCGTCTTCGCTTTGTTGTGTAATCCTGATCTTTTTTCAGTATCGACTATGTTATTGCTTGGTATCCATGAGTATTCTTTGCCATCTAAACCTAAGATTTTCAATATAACATTTCCTTTACTTTTGCTTCAAGCAAAGCGTAAAACTCTTTACGTTCTGATAGGTAATTGTATACCTTTTCTTGGCCTTGGAGTTTAACCTTTTCGCCCTCTATAAAGTCTAGATTATACCAAGAACCAGCAACCGAAATAAGTCCTAGATCAATTGCGATCATAATAATCTCTTGTACTTTATCTATGCCGTGGCCAAATCTAATCCAACTATCACAAGTCTTAAACGGAGCGCCAATTGAAGAGCATAAGACTTCCCATGTTACTTTTAATCCAATAACATTCTTATTCTCTTTAGAAGAACCCGCAGATTCCCAAGGTGACACAGTTTTAACTTCCATGCGAGTATCTGCTTGGAATTGGATCTTAACGCCGCCATCGGCCATTTTTGACTTACCATATCCACTTGTGTTCGTGATCATGTGAGTGATAAGAATTACTAAGCACTTTTGATTAGGAACTGTTTGACCTAGTTTCTTAACAAAGTCGGAAAGAATTTTAGGAAGCCCCGGCCTAGTCATACCACTAATATCTTCATCTAGATCCCTTGATGGCATTAAAGAAGAGATAGAATCAATTACAAGTACGCAGCCTTCGTTTTCTTTTGCTGCTACTAACTTTCTAGCAATATCTAGAAATGTTTCTGCTGCAAGCGGTTCGTCTCCAGACCTAATGACTTGCACTAAAGAAGGATCAATTCCGGGAACTTCGAAGTTCATTTCTTTTAATCGACCTTCAACGTCAAGATAAATAATCTTTCGACCAAGAGCTTGACAGTTGGCAATTATCTGCATAGTTGTTGTAGTTTTTCCAGCCTTGGGAGGACCAGAAAGAATCATCCAAGAACCCTCTTTAACGCCACCACCGAGAGCCAGATCAATAGCTGGACTAATGGAGATAGTTTTATAGTTCTTTTTTTGTTCAAGCACCTTGTCGCCACTTGTTATATAGTCTCCATATTTTTTTACAAACTCTTTATCCATTACATTGTCAGCCATTTTCAATTTCCTTTAATCTTTCAATAAGTGTTTTATTCCCAAATGATTTTCTAGGTTTGAATTCCAACTCTTGAGTCTTGACTTCTATTATTGTATCATGCTTTGGAGCGTTGTCAAGCTCATATCTAATTTTTGCTAAAGAAGTTTTGACATTTCTCGCCCCTAAAGAAATTGTTCTCAACCCCTCCTTAGATTTTATAAATTTAATAACCGCATCTTCGCCGAACTCTTTGATTAGTTTATTTGCTAATCCAATTTGACGAATGTATATATTCTTCCACTTACCCTTATTCCAAAATTTATAAGGAAGAGTACCCGCTTTTTCATGTTTAGCTTGCTGTTGACATATAATCTCTGCAACGTATTGTGCAGAAGTACAAAAGTCCCCGGTGGACGGGGACTTGTATTTGCTTAAATCTGTTCGTTGCTTTGACATTCGCAATTCTCTTTGCATTTCTTACGTTTTTTATATAAGAGTTTATCGTTCTCTTCAGTCATTCCTCTGATCTCTTCTGATTCGCCAAGCTCAAATTGAGGCCAGTAAAACTTTTTAACGTGGATATTCCCATCGTCTTCTAGTTTACCAAAGCACATATATTTGAATACTTGTCCACCATCATCTGTTATATCTTTGCACATACCTCTAATCATAAAAATATTATCTAATCCATTAGGATCTTCATATATTAAAGTTTCTGGCATTCCGGGGGATATAACTCTTACTTCCACTATATCAAGATTATTATTATTGCAATAAATTTTTAGCCTTGCCCATGGGTCTTTTGTATCAGGAAGATCAAAGTCGGATAATGCGTTTGTGCCATCACTTAGAACACACTTCCAAAGCAACTCTTGTCTTCCTAGTAATTCCATTATATGGCCATTATATCCACTACAAATCATTGATCTTCCCTAATCTTATGAATACAATTTCCTAGTCTTGGGGGCAGATTGCCATGAGCTTTAGATCTACGCTCTTTAGCTGTTTCGTCTGACTTCATTGATACCTCTTGAGTCATTGCTATAAAACCCCTTTCCTTTTTACTTGCAAACATCTGCATGGTATCAGGAAGGACTGGTACGTTTTGCTGTTGAACATATGGCTCTCTGATATCTACCTTCTTTTTCTCATCGCCCATCTTGACTTCTTTTTTTACATTAGTCTTTGGTACTTCCGCTTTTTTCTTTGCCATATTAATATCCTTTGCTTATAAATGACCGTCTTGCTTGTATTAGAAAAACTTCTCTTCTTGTTCTTAAATAATCTATATACTTATCAAATATCAATTGATCAACTTTTTTAAATTGAAAATTGTATGCGTTAGTCTTATTCATATCCATTCCATAAGGATCAAATATAATTCCTCTGCCGCATTTTACATAATAATATGTAGAGATTCTATTATCTTCTTTATTGTGAAACTCTGTTATTTTTGCAACTGAGTCTCTTTCTTCTTCACATTGATTTCCTGTTTTATCTATATATCCAATTTTAACTTCATCAGCTTCTGGAATTGTTAGTCCATGTAAGCTTTCATTTTCATTGCGAGCCATTATCCACTCAAGCTTTCTAATTTTTCTTTGATTTTTTGGACACAGTTCCACTTGTCAAACCCAACGATATGAATTTCACCCTTCGAAGCCATTTCGTTAGTTTCAAATAAATCAGTACAATCTATAATCAGAGGATCAATACTTCCATCTGGTAACATTCTATTTATAAAAATATTAAATTTTATTGTTCCAATATGTGGTCCGGTATTAAATTTCTCTCTTGGCTTCATAGCTTTCCTGTTTCTATATATTTTGTAACTTTATCGGGAGATAGCTTAGCTATCTTGTTCAACTCTTGTCGCTTTTCCTGTTTTTTAATTCTCTCCACGGTTCCATCTGTTGCCATCTTTTCCTGTAATCCATAAGTTCCAAGACTCTTGGCGTTCTTTTCAGCGAGCTGTCCAATTGTCTTGACTTCCTTATTTATTATAACAGGAGGTCCGTCAAGAACAACCTCTAATCCTTCAAGATCGCAAAACGGACACGATTTTCTCAAAGGTTCTTTTATGCTATGAAAAGTTTCAAATTCTTCTTTACATTGACAACATTTGTAATGATAAGTCGGCATATTATTCCTCTAATAAATATTCATTTGGGTCATATTCTCTATATTCTTCCCCACTCCATATTAAGAATGTTCTATAACTTTCTCTATATGCAATTCTTTCCTCTTCTGATAATTTAGATTCATCTAGTAGCATTTCATAGAATTGAATAAAGTCATCATTGATATATAACGACTCTTGTTTTATGTCTTGAGTTTCTGATTCATAATATACTATGGAGCCAATTAAGGCTCCACAGATTAGTATAACAGGTATAACCTTCTTCACTTTAGTCTTTCTAATATTCTGCCAATGATTGGATTTCTAACAATGTCGCTTGCGTCTAATTCGCATACTCCGACACCTTTTAATCCAAATAATTTTTCACTTACGATATCTAATCCACCTCTCATTGAATGAGGCAGATCTGACTGGTCAGCATCGCCATTAATCACGGCGCGAGAGTAAGTGCCAATTCTAGTTAAAAACATTTTGATTTGTTCAAATGTTGCATTCTGAGCTTCATCTAAAATCATAAAAGAATAGTGAAAATTTCTTCCTCTCATATATTCAAGAGGACACATTTCTATAATACCAGCTTCTCTATATTTTGTTAGCAACATTTTTCCTAGATACTGTTCCATCTCTTCAAGAACTGGCACTAAATAAGGGTGGATCTTCTCGTCTTTATTGCCCGGAAGATAACCTAAGCCTCTGCCATTTTCCACTGTTGGTCGAGTTATAATAATCTTTTCAACTCTATTTTCCAAAAGCCAACTGCACGCCAATCCAACTGCGACTGATGATTTTCCAGATCCAGCTGGACCTTTACATACTGTAACATCATTTTCGACCATCGATATAATATAATTCTCTTGATTAATGCTTTTGGGCTGGAGAATTTTACGATGTGGATTTGATACTGCTACGCCTCTGGCTTTCTCAGCTTCTTTTCTTGTTCTTGATCTTGACATTGTTTTTTCTCACGATACTGTAAATGAGCCATCGTTATTTTTGTAAGTATATTTGTAAACCGAATAATCGCTTTGACCGGCATCACCTCCACTTCTATCTATATTAGTTAAGAAATTGCCTGTACCAAGATTTATAGTAGGATAAGATGCTATTATTATACTTTGTGGTTCGACATAATCTCCTACCGAATATCCATCTACTGAATATCCATCATAGAATAAGTTATTTTGATTTTTATAACCTTTATCTAGAACTTCATATGTGCAACTTATATCAATAGGAAGAGATATGTACTTATTTCTAACCGATGGAAAATATCCAAAAGTTGGTATTTCTCCATAGTTCATATTTAGAGAAGCTTCTACGGATAATAATATACCACTTACTTCTTTTGGCGTTATACCGCCAGCGATATTAAAGTCTTTTCTTCTTTTTACATTACCTGTAAATTCTGGCCATGAGCTTGGATTTGAAGTGTAGTAATTTGTTTCGGATAATTCTGGAAAATCTTCAACCATATGGCCTTCATATGTTAACTGCTCTGTGAAGTTTCCCTCATTGCGGAAACTATACGAGATAGATTTTAAAATCATATCTTTGAATTTCATTCCCCCTCCTCCAACAACACCCACCGAAATTTCAAATGAATTCGGCGGGGTTTGAAAGAAATTAAAATTGGCAGGGAACAAGCTGACAACATTATCGGCTAAATTTTTAGTAAAACTAACTTCCATAGTAGGTTTTTTGTAAAAATTTCTTACGGTAAATCCTTTTGTTGGTCCAACCCCAGCTCCTAATCCTTTCATTGTAAGATTATTTACATCATATGACGCAGATACATTTACAGTTTGGACACCATGAATTTTTGTACCATCTATGAGCAATGTATGTACAAAATACTGTGTTGGAAAAAAGTCAGCAGGGTTTATTCCCATTATGTTATCTCGCAGGAATTTCCAGAACAAGCAAGGGCTTGCTCTAATTGAGTGTCGTCATATTGTTCTTCTACAACCGTATAGTCCACTTCCTTATATTCCCTCTTAAGTTCAGTCCATAGTTTAAAGTTGTAAATATCTTTCATACAATAAGTGAGTTCTTTAACATCACCTTCAAAATATTTATTAGCAAATTTCTTGCATCTTTCGACCCAATCTAATTTTGCTTTACCTTTAATGGGACTTCCAAGGCCAGAAATACTATCACAAGCTGCCCAGAGATTGTCTTCCCATAAAGTAAGTGCGACTTCAATTAAACCACTTACAAACATCACGCCTTCACCATAATGAGAAATCATCTCTGTAGGTAAATACACAGCGGTGAATGGGGCTTGTGGATAATCTTTATCGCCAGTAACTGGAAGAAGTGAAATGCCGCAGAAGAATTCTCTATTGGCATAGATAAAATCTTCTACTTCATTCCACTCATCGGGCTTGACATTGATTGTATTACTTACATTGTGAGTTAACCAAGGCTTAGTGCAAAGCTCAATATTAGTTCCGGGCAATACCCAGTTCTGCTGAGTTGACTTTACAATCTTAAGCAATTCAATAGCTGTAATCTTATTCTTTGTCTTGCTACCGTCTGGAACTTCAATACAGAAGGCGATTACATCATCGGTCCTATTGGCCGACCAAACAGATTCTTCGCACGCTCTGGGGTTGACTTTGTTGAAGTGTTGGTACAACGCTTCCACCTTATTCGCCTGTACACGCCTAATGTAGCGTTTAGCATGATGAGGATGAATACCACTGGCAGTGCCAAGGATACAGCTAGCAGTGCCTTCAGGCTTGACACATGTGACTCTCGCCGCTTGATTAATTCCAATCTTCTCGGCGATAAGTTTGTTGGTTTCTTTTGCAAGCTCTGCTGCCTTTCGTTGAATATCTGGATTCAAGCAGATTTCAGGCTTTTCTAGCCAACCTGTTCCAGATACGCCTAACAATGCTTCTCTAGCAAAAATCTTTTCACTAGTCTCGCCTAGATATGGAAAATTATTAAATCCAGCCTGAAGAGTTCCAATGATAGTTACAGCTTTAACTGCATCATAAAAGTCTTGTTCGGTAGTAACTTTAGCACAGTTAACTGTGGAAAGATTACAACCCTGCCATCCACTCTTACCAGTTTCTACATCTACTGGATACATACCAATTTCAACACATGGATTAACAATAAAATCTTCATCGTCGGCCCACACAAATCCCGGTTCACCAAACTGCTTAACTGACTGCATTAGTTCTGCAAATTGTTCAGGAGTTGTTTTACCCCTTAGAAGAAGTGCCGAGTTATTTGAGCGACCCCGTTGAGGATTATCAGTAAACCAATTGCCAGTTTTAGCTGTAGCCATCTCTTTATCGTCTGGCGAGAAGAGACAAATGGTAGCACTACGGCGCACTCCACCACTAATAACAGCATCGGCAGCGTGCATAACAATATCGTATGCTTCGATTGATTGAAGTCTACCATCTCCTCTATTAACTGCATTGTCTAGCACTTTCTTAATATTGCCAAGAGCTTTCTTTAGCGGTTCTGCCCCCGGAGCTTTTCCACCTCCAGAAATTCTTGTTCCTTTGGCTCTGATCTTGTCGAAATTAAACTGAACTTCTTTTCCATTGTATTCTGGAAAATCAGTTTCACCTTCAAAATATGAACTGAGCAACACTCCAATTGCATCGCTCCAGCCTTCAATTTCATCTGGCACTGTATATTTTACTTTGCCAGATCTTTCTTTCGATAAGTTAGGTAATTTATTAATATGCTTTTTTTGTACTGAAAATCCTACGCCGCAACCACAAAGAAGCATATACATACACTCTTGAAAGAATCTAATCCTATCAATGAAAGATACTGTACAATTAAACATACGGGCGTTATGTTTAAAAATAGGATCTCCACCAAATTGCAATGCTCTCTGCGACCCCAACCCCTTCTTCTTGAGCATCATGTCATATGCCCAATCGATATCTGCGTGCAAGTCTTCACTTTTATCTGCATATTGTTTATGCATCATATTCCTAACACGGTCAACACTTTCCTTATATGTTTCTCGTCTTTTCTTATCTGGTAAATATCTTGCATATTTTGCAGAGAACGTATAATCCTGTAAAGCTTTAATCGACATTATTCTTTTGCCCTTTTGTTTTTTAATTTGATGCTTAGATTGCTGAATACACTATATTCAAAATCTACTTCTTTAATTTGTAATCCATTTTCTATTAGGAAATTGATGATCTTAACATCATCTTCGCTCATGGAATAAATCACTCCATGTTTATCTACTATAATTTTTCTAATCCCGTTCTGCCATAATATTTTTGAACAGACAGAACATGGATATCCAGTTACATAAGCTCGTAAGTTTTTTTCTTTTACGATCATATTGGCCAAAGCATTTTGTTCTGCGTGAATCATATAAGGATATTTATATGGACGTATCATTGGTAGGTTCTCGTCCTTTGTATCGGCTGGAAAGCCGTTATATCCTATGCTAACGACATGATTGTCTTCGTTAACAATGACACAGCCCACTTGCGTTTGAGCGTCATGTGAACGCACAGCGGCTAAATGGGCCATTGCCATAAAGTATTGATCCCAGTCGGTTCTCATTTTGTAAGATACTCTTTGTGAATCCAAGTGAGTTGAAAAGCCTTTTCTTCAGGCCCATAAGCTACTAACTTATTATAACCTTGCTTTGACTCAAAGTATCCAAAATATCCAGAAAGTCTTTTATTTGTTTCGGTTCCCGGAATTGTAACACGGGTTAAGTTTTCCAACTTGTCAAGATCTACTGTCTTTAAATTGATCATTGTTTTGTCCTATAGTGTTATGCAATTTCAAAAAATGAAAGTACGTCCTTTTTCCCCATTTGTCCTACATATTCAATTTGCTCACTCGCCGGATTTTCATCTGAAAATGAGATAAAGTAAAAGTCATTTATTTCATCTCTAATTAGCTCATATAACATTTTATTATTATAGTCGCCATCTTTAAAAAGTTTATCTAATTTAGGAGATAAAAAGAAAGCAAGATAACCGTCTCTTTCATCTAGCATTTGAATGCTTGTACAATAGTAGTTAACCTTATTCTGTCTAAATTTAAAGAAGCTCAATGTTTCATTAATCCATTCAAACTCTTCTTTAATGTCAATAGATCCAATTTTAATACTCATTCTTGTCGCTTTCTAAAACTACGGTTATCTTGTTTAGTCTTATGTCGATGAAGGTCTTGTCTCCAACCTTCCTTACGTTTATATTATCCAACACCGCTTTCACTTTGTCAAGATCTGACTGGGAAAAATTTAGCTGATTCAGTAAAATCTCGACTAATTTATCTTTTAACTCCATTTGAAACTCCAGCGACAGCGGTCGCCATTCCGTTAGACATCGGGATTACTTTTTTTTTAGCATCTTCTAATATATCATTTCTTACAATATTAACTTGCATTATTTTATCAAGCTTATTAGTATGGTCATTTAATATATCGGCGTGTACATTAAAATTACTTACCAATATTTCATTTTGCTTTTCTAAAATTTCTGTTGTTCTACTAGAGCTATTTTTAAGTTCTGTAACTAATTCAAAATGCGCATCTACGATTGGTTCGATTTTAACAAAAACCTTTTTGCCAAGCTTATATACTATAAAACCAGTGATAAGCCATAATCCAACAGGAAATCCAGTTTTATTTATAAACTCGCCTAGATTTGGTAAAATTTCATGCCATGAAGTCATATCACTTCTCCTTAAAAAAAGGGTCAGGCCGAAACCTGACCCCATATTCAAAATTACATTACTTACCAGTGATTGGCTTGTAGTAAAATTTATTGGAGCTTGTAGCAGGATTGTAATCTACAAAGTTATTCAAGATGTAGAGTTCGCCCGGATATGCTCTGCTTGGCTGAGAAGCAACGGAACCAAAATCTGCACCAGCAGTTGCTGTAAGAGTTGTGTTCCATGTAGTTCTCTTCTTAATCTTACCACCATATCCAGTTCCAGTTGTGCTGTATCCAGTACGACTGAAGAGGTTGGTGCGAATTGCACTAGTTCTATTGACCCAATTATCTTTTACATAATACGCAATAGAAGGTGCAGATTCAACATTGCCAATGAACTGGAGGAAAGTCTTGGATACGCCAGCAAGAGTTGTTGTCAATCTTGTCATGACCCAAGTCTTATTCACAGCTGCATTATAAGCAAAAGTACCAGAACTTAGAATCTTAGCAGTGTTGTAAGTTCTGTTGCCGGATAGTAATTTAGGAAAAGTATAAATGTTAGGTTCGCTAGCATTAATATCTTTAACTAAAAGGGCTTTTGTAATAATTGTCGTTGGAGAAGAAAGTCCAACGATTGTGCCGCCATAAGTTTGCTTTGTGAATGTCCCATCAGAAGTATTCTTCAAATATGGGTTTACACTTTGATTTGGAACCATAGCTATTACCTCGTTCTTTTTAAATTTTAAATTTCCTTTTGTCCTTTTTAACTATAAGTTCCTTTTCCTATTATACTATACACAATTCGCGACACAATTCTATAGCCTTTTTTAATTTTTTTCTTGCAGCTTCTTTGCCATAGCCATTTGCCTCTCCAATTTCCTTATTTGTCATGTTATAATAAAACTTTTGAACTAGTATATTATGCAATTCTGGATTTAAATCTACTACAGACATCAATATATCTCTAACCTCTTGCTTATTTTTAAAGTCATTATCTGGGATGCTATGATAATTTTCTATGTATTCAATATTTCTAAACTCTTTAGCTTTGCTCTTGTAAATTCTTCTAGAGTTATTTTGAATGCTTCTATATAGATAAGAAGAAAACTTTACCTTTTTTTGATCGTCAAATTTTTGAATGCAGTTCCAAAGCGTATTCATTATCAATGACTTTATTTCGTCCTTAGTGGCCATCCCTTTTAGATTTTCATTGCATACTTTATGCATAATTTTTTTATAGTAGTCATTATTAATAGCTTCTTCGAATCTTTTATTATTCTGTTCACTGTTTACAGATTGCATTTTCTATTTCCTTCCGAACGCTAGTAAAGTTAAACATTTTTCCTACGCCTACACAAAATGTATATCGACTCATAATCCTAAGAGCTTCCACTCCGTTAATTACTTTCATTCTGTCTGACACTTTATGTGTTAGATCAAAGTTTGTATATCCCATCCAGCATTGCCATCTATCCGATGGCTTCAAGGCCGACTCTGTTGGAACAACTCCGAATGGAGTATGTAAATTAGGAGATTGCATTTCAGCCATAAAAGGTGGTAGTAAATTCTCTAGCTGCATCATTTGATCTTCTGAATTATCTGAGTTATCAAGCATTAGACTTTCTAAGGATGCACCTTCAGATAGTTCGATTTCTTTTTCATTCCAGTTTTCCCACATTATTTTTTTCATTAGTTTAACTCCACATTGGTAGGATCTATAACTAAATCTGTTGGCTTTTGTAATTCTTTATAACTTTTATTAAAAGCATAATACTGCTTTGAGCCATTTTCTTTTTCTTTTGATTGAATCTTTAATTGCTCTAGTATCATTTTTTCAAATTGTCCGTCATTTACTTTACTCAAAAGAACAGCAAATTTCTTTATATCTTCGATTGTATCTCCCCATGACGTTTCGAACGCTACATTTCCATCGTCATCAAGGCAAAAGATTATAAACGACTTCGGTGTAAATTCTTCTTCAGAATCCTCTTGGGGTTCCAGTGATACATTCGACATAATATTCATCCATTGTTAAGTTAAAAAAATCAGTTATATTTAAAATATTGCCCTTCTTCGTGCAATCTCTAAAGTGTGGCATTATAACTCTGTATATAATTTCTATTTCATCGTTGTTTTTTCTACATATCACTAGCTCTTTTTCTGCCCATTCGTAGCTAATTTTTATATACTCATTAAATAATTCTGCTAGACAGGCGTCTATATTTTCGTGGAATAAGTTAATTTCTTTTTTTAGAACTTTATCTTCATCGTCTAATAGTATTTTTATATAGTTAGGATCTGCCTGTGGATATGACTTATCATGAAATACTGCAATCAGGGAAACCACTGCGGTGTATTGCTTTTTCATTTCTTCTCCTTTTGAAAATGGGTCTAATGTATTATATCAGACCCACATCAAAATGTCAAGTTAATTTAGTAAAATCCAAGCCATTGCTCGCATTTTTTCAGATAAAGCTATTTGCTCTTCTTTTGTAATGATCGATTCATTTTCTCCGAGCGTAGATAGTATGATTTTATACATTCTATCTCCAAGAGCTTTATACTTATTGCTTAATCTACTATTAAAAGTTAGTTTAGCAGAGTCTACATAGAAATTTTCAAAAGATATCGAATTTACATTTTCATAAGATGGTAATCTCTTACCCATTTCATTATGAAATATAGCAATCACTTCTCTGTCAAAAACTTCATCTGGTCCTGAGACTATAGACTTTACATCTTTTAATTCTTCATATACTTTATCACTAGGCTTTTTTAAGTCTAATATTTTATTGTAATCTGTAGATGGAGCAACAGGTTTATTAATATTAGATATTGATATGCTATCCCAGAAGAATCCGATAACTATCAAACCTATTCCTAAATATAGTCTTAAATTCATGTTATTTATCCACTTTAATTAGCATCGGGAAAATTTCGTCTAATTTTGTTACAGCTTCAGATAGATTGTTCTCTTCGCAAGCATCTTTTAGGACTTGCCACTTTTGAACAATTTCGACTAAGTTATCTTTAGTATTAACTGGACTAGGAGCTGGAATGATATTTGGAATATCTATTTCATTAGCTTTCTTCTCTAGCCTTTTAAGCAAAGATGAGAAATCAAAGGACGATAGAACTAAAACAATCCCAAGACCTAAGAAAATTATTTGACCCGTACTCATTGTGTCACCTCAGTCTTTCTGAGCGAATCGCCAACAATCCAACTTGCACAAAGCAGAACAATATTTTGGATCTGTTCTGAACTTAGAGTAGTAATTCCTAGACTTTCTGTTGTTACAGCTACGACGCCAGCCACTGCGACCCAGAACCTACGAGATTGTAACAATGCTTGAATTTTAGTTTGCATTTTTTGCCTCCTGAACGATTGATTGAAAATTTTCTGATGTTATTTTTTTTGACTTTGCCAGTATAAGATCTTGCACTTGCGGTCTTAAATGGGCATACTCTTTTGGAAGTTTATCTTTTACAGCTTTACGTAATAGAATTTTATCTAGCGTGCCGGGATTTTTAACCCGGTCTTCTAGACTTCTTCCAAACACATTGCATTTCATTAGCAATTGAAGAACTCCAATAATGATTGATCCAATAATTACAATTAGACCAAAATCAAAAGAGTAGCTGTTTTCGCCATCCTCTATATTTGAGGCTATTTCTTTAGCCAGATCTTCTGTTGCACTCATGGGTTCACCTGAATATATTGTACTTGGGGTTGTACTTGAGGTTGAGTTGTCTGGATTGGCGGCTCTTCTTTTGGTTTACATTTACACACGCCACCATCTTTTGAACATTGACATTTGAGCTTATTACCATCTGCCTGAACTATTTCGCCAGTCCCGTTGCATTTACATGCGATTTCAGGTGCTGGAGGAGCTGGCTTTGGTACATTTTCTTTTTTAATATTTTTCTTTTCTGTAGTATCTAAAATACTATTAACTCTCTCAACTTCTTTTTTTAGATCTGATTGAATATCTCTAGATCCGTATACTTGAATTTGTTTATCTGCTGCCTTATATTCACTATAGGTATAGCCTACAATTAATCCAAGTCCAAGAACTACCACACTTTTTAAATTCATGCGAAAATCTCCTTGACTCTTGTCCAATCCATCTTGCGTTTAAAGCCATTGAAGTTAGTGTAGGCAAATGTTGCTCCAGCACCAATCATACCCTCAGCAACCTTTTGCCTAACCCAGAAACTTCCATCTGGTTGTTCATACCATTTAGGTCCACTATTCCAAAGACCCCAACTGTTTTGAACTAGGAATAGCATTTCATTAAATCTTTCATAAGTGTCGTCACATGCAATTAATGCCATTGCGTGCGCCCAACTACCTTGAGGTTCAGCTATTCCATTCTTATCTCTCTGAGAAGAGAATCCATAATTAGAGCAAACAGATAAAACATACCCGTTAGCCAATAAGTCTCTAGCTTGTTCTACGCTATTTACAGTTGTTACTGTAGTGATTTTATGCTCTGCACATTCTTTGATAACTGGTTCTGGAATGCCTCTGCCGCCCCAGTTCATTCCTATTTTAGCATTGTACGTGGATAAGTCAATGCCGAGTTTTTCATATTTTTGACGAAGTAAGAATCCACCCGTCACACTTACAAACCTTGCAGCTTGTGAGCAGTGCATTCCTAGACCGCTAGACCCCCTAGAACCGTAGATTGGCTCAGTAGCACCTCTAGCAATGAAAGATTCTTTCTCCTTGCCATAGAGAATCTCGTAGGCTCTAGTGATGTCTACAGCATTGCGTGTTGCATGACTAACACAATCGCCAGTGGTCTGTGATTCATCCCCTCCAAAAGAAGGGAAGAAATATTGAATTGCTTTGTACGGTAAAGATAAAACACCTTTTCCTGTGCCATATAATAATTGATCACCAGCATCTCCAAATAGTGGATGTGGTAATTCATGCATAAGTTTAGCCATGTCAACTGGATCACATACTGCACCTTGTAATCCGTTATTGTACTGTTCTAAAAGTTCTTCTGGACTATTAAATTCCATTTAAGATCTCCCTTGCCGTATTTTCCCAAGAGAATTTTATAGCAGTTTCAATACCTGCTAAGTTTAGTTCTAGTTCACTATCTTGTTTTAATCTATGAGTTTCTTTCATATGATTTATAATTTGATCTTCTTGATCTTTTCCAAGTTCAGCCCATTCGCCTTGACCATGAAACCATATTCCATCTTGAGCTGATACTAACTTGTCTGTTTCTACAATATAAGAATTATTCCTATTCGTAAATTCCGTATGACCAGAATAATCAGTTGTAATCACGTGTTTTCCACACGAAAGAAGTTCTAATAATTCTAGATTCCAACCTTCAGCCCTAACTGGAAATACTCCAACATCAACTTGTCTCATAATATTATACACATCGCGATGATATTTTTGCCTTGGAATAAATCTAATTTTACTAGCAAGAGAAGAACTCTTATAATAATTGATCCAATCGTTATTCTTTTCTCCCAAGAAGGGGTTTTCACACATCATCCAAAGCTCTACATTATCATCTTGACTAAAGGCTTTGTCAAAGCACTGTCTAATAATATCATGCCCTTTGCGAATTTCCCATTTTCCACAGTTAAAGAAAATAGTAGGCTTTCTTCTTACATTATTATTTTCATTAAAGATTGATCTATCAATACCTAATGGTATAACTTTTGGAGATATACCAAGCTCATCTTCAACAATATTTTTAGCCCACTCAGAGCATACTACAAGTTGATGACAAGATTTCATACTCCTTTTTTCTTCTGGAGTGAATTTATTTAATTCGAAGATTGGAAATCCAACCTTCTCTCCTCTGCCCACAGATTCATGTAGACCATTCTGATGCCAAATTTTAAGACATGGTTGAGACCATTTTAAGTTCTCATCCTTATTTCTCCAATCAAATTGAGCTAATTGTTCATATAGCTCTGGTTCTGGTTGACCAACTGGAAAGATTGTCAAGTTATCGCCAAGCTGTTTAGCTAATTGTTTTGCTATATTAAATCCAACTTGACCATATCCAAGACTATTTATAGGGCATTGTAAAAACATTAATAACTCTCCCAAAGTTTAATTATATTATCTGGAAAATATAGATCTTTAATAGCATTATCTAAATCTTCAATAGTCTGTCCGGCTAGTCCTGTTGCCAGTGGAGTTAATAAAAAGACAAGATCGTCATTTCTTTGTGCATATTTCATAAGAACTTCCAGTTGAATTCTAATAAAATCCCATCCTATAAATCCAGTTCGCAAATCTTTAGTTATTATAGCGTAAGTTTGCCCCTGACGCCCACTATTCTTTCCATATTCTGCACCCCAAGCCATTGCAGTTTTAGCTGCCCCAGCTCCATGCCTACCTTCAGTATTGCTACCAAATACAAATATCTCATTCTGCAATAGAAATTCTACCATTATTTTCTCCAAAAAAAAGAGTCGCCCAAAAGGACGACTCATATTTATTAACTTTTGTTATATCAATAAGAATCGGCTGAGATAACTTCGTTGCCAGCTCGCGTGATCAAAGCTCTGACAATCGCTGCATTTGTTGTATCTTTAACAAACCTTACAGATCCATCTGTCATTGCCATGTTAGCTCCACCGGGATGCCATGAGAAGATCTCATTGTTTGGACCGCAGTCATGAATACCCCAGTCATTAGCACCACAACTTGGCTTGCCAAATCCACCCGTTTTATTGTTGTTGATAACATTTGAAACGCCAGCAGCATTGTCAGGATCACCCCATCTCCATGATCGTCGAGCGCCTTGAACATAAGGAGCAGGAGCATTCAAGTCAGGAGCGTAATCGGTTGTTGGAGAAGCGTAGTTACCAACGCCTTGCATCTTTGGGCTACGACCAGTGTCTTCATAAAACATAGCAGTATTAGATGTGCCATCTGTCGTTGCACCAATCGTTGCTCCACCCTTATTAATATCGACCGTTCCATCCAAAACTCTTGCTGGATCAATTTGATAAATTTTACTAGAGGAGCATACTGTACATCCATACGCTTTATAAGCAGATGTGCCATAAGCATTGCCAGTCAATGATCCGGGAGCTGGTGTTGGCCCAACATAACCCGCTTGCCACTTTGTAGTGCCATCGGGCATGATCTCAGTATAAGGAGCTGTTGCATAGTCAATACAACCAAATCCAATACTATCGCGTCCATTCTGTCGATCACTTTCAAGTGCGTTTGTTGGACACAAGAATGCGTTAATCACTGTTGCACTTGCAGTTACATTACCAGAAAAATTATATGGTAGTTGCAAGTTAAGCTGATTATAAACATTACCCTGTTCAATACTCCCAAGGATCATTGTGAATGCACTATGATAATCCTGCGTCTTATAAGTTGTGCTGCCGACTGTTACATTATGCTCTCCAGAACGTGGAAATGTACCTTGTGCGTTTTCAAAATTATGAGCAGGTCAGTAGTAGCATCAGCACATTTACAGGAGATGGTGTTTCGGGAGGATATGTATATGGATGGCAGGTAGAAGCAGGAAGTTACCCTACAAGTTACATACCTACATATGGT
>ENA-OSIY01000263-OSIY01000263.1-marine-metagenome-genome-assembly--contig:-NODE-263-length-30758-cov-6.369773_pt1 | contig 30758 bp, 25 predicted proteins | sample MGYA00237884_ERZ534233 | MGnify/ENA primary metagenome ERZ534233 (study PRJEB26412, sample SAMN06343840) | marine metagenome | isolation source: estuarine water | place: USA: Columbia River Estuary... | reverse complement strand
AATGAGGCAGCGGCAGAAGAACCAGCAAGACCAGTTCCTACTACGATGATATCAAGCAACCTCTTGTTTGCAGGAGATACTAATGGAATCTCACCTTTATGCTTGGTCCACTTATCGGCAATTGCGCCGGCTGGAACTTTAGAATCTAATGCCATAATAAGCGATTTATAAGTTTTGACCCGGTTGAACGACATACAGGAATACCGCCACTGCAACGAATCCCGCAGGAATCAACCAGGCAAATGCTGTCATAGTCATTTTAATGATCGGAGTATATTTCGGGTGGTTTATTCCCAACGTCTGAAAAGCACTCTGTGCGCCGTGACTTAGGTGGAATGCCAATCCCGTTATTGCAATTACATAGAATGCCGCGTACCACCACTGCTCAAAAGCCTTAACGGTAAGACTCCATAGATCTTTGTTGCCATTGGCATCTACGCCCAATTCACCGTAATGCATTTCGTACCAGAAGCTTTTCATATGAACAACAATGAAGAACAATGTGAGTGTGCCTAAGAGTGCCATCTTGCGCGATGCCCACGAGGCGTTGGCCGATTGCTTTTCTTTCACATAGCCTTCAGGTCGTGCTGCGCGGTTTTGAAGCGCGAGCATAATCCCATCAACTGTATGCAAGAAAATAGCACCATAAGTAACCCATGAAAGTATCTTAACTACTGGAAAAGTGGTCATGAAGTGACCGTATTCGTTAAAGGCCAACTTGCCTTCTTCACCAGAAACAAAAAGTTGAAGATTTCCTAACAAGTGTCCTACAAGGAAGGTACAAAGGAAGAGTCCGGATATCGCCATCCAGTACTTTCGTGCTAAGGAAGAGCCAAAAAGCCCTTTAGAAGTTGTTGCCATGAGCAATTTAAAGTTTAATAGCCTAATTTTGACTCAACAAATTTACATCACAGACTTTGGTTTATCTAAGATTGTCATGTAAATCACTTGTAGAACTATTCTAAATTAATTTAGTCATACCAATCATGCGTTACCACAAGCTCAGCAGCTCAATTTTTATTGAAAACCGCAAAAAATTCACGTCGCACCTAAAGCCAAACGCATTGGCCATATTCACTTCAAATGATATGTACCCAACGTCGGCAGACGCGCATTTACCCTTTAAACAACACAGTGATATTTTATACTTAAGCGGGGCAGATCAAGAGGAAAGCATACTGGTTTTATTCCCGGATGCGCACAAGGAAAGTCTTCGTGAAGTGCTATTTTTAAAGGAAACAAATGACCTTATCGCCGTCTGGGAAGGCGCTAAATACAGTAAAGACGAGGCCTTTGAAATGAGCGGTATTAAAACCGTTTTTTGGCTGTCCGATTTTGAACGTGTGTTCAATGAAATGGCAGTTAACGCGGAACGCATTTACATTAACGGAAACGAGCACCTTCGCGCCCACGTCGAAACAGAAATGCGACACGACCGCATGAACAAGTGGCTCAAAGAACACTATCCGGGCCATGAGTACGAGCCTAGCCAACCCATTTTGCACCGCATCAGAGGAACAAAGAGCGAACATGAACTAGAGGTAATGCGTATTGCGGCTGATGTAACAACCAAAGGCTACAAGCGGGTGCTTAAATTCTTAAAACCGGGAGTTTGGGAATACGAATTGGAAGCAGAATTCATGCATGAATTTTTAACGAATCGTAGTCGTGGCTTTGCATACACACCAATCATTGCGGCTGGAAACAACGCGAATGTCTTGCATTATATTGAGAACAATGACCAATGCAAGAGCGGCGATTTGATATTGTTTGACGTAGGCGCTGAATACGGCAACTACACTTGTGACGTCACTCGTTGTTTTCCAATTAATGGAAAGTTTACTGATCGCCAAAAAGAAGTCTATAACGCAGTGCTCCGCGTGCACGAAGGTGCTATAGCAATGCTACGACCTGGAACTATGCTTGACGCATTCCATAAAGAGGTAGGTGCACTGATGACCAAAGAATTGTTGGGATTGGGGTTGATAACCGCTGAAGATGTTGCCAACGAAGACCCCGCATGGCCGGCCTATAAGAAGTACTTCATGCATGGAACCAGCCACTATTTAGGACTAGATGTGCACGACTACGGTTTGTGGACCATTCCTGTTGAAGAAGGCATGGTCTTCACCGTAGAGCCAGGCATCTATATTCCAGAGGAAGGTCTTGGTATTCGCATCGAAGACGATATCGTGATCACGAAGGAGGGACATGAAAACTTGACTCGAGCAATTCCTAAGACTGTGGAAGAGATCGAGGCATTTATGGCAAACTAATGCCGTACTTAGATTTTCACGGCGCTTCAATCCACTACGAATTTCACTCGACCGATTCCGTTCATCCACCGCTTGTATTGGTCCACGGTTTCCTCGAAGACAAACGCATGTGGGAGAATTTATTGCCGCAATGGACTGCTTACGGAAGTGTGTTGACGGTAGACCTGCCAGGTCACGGTGCTACACCCTCGTTTGGTTACGAACACTCCATGGAGTTTATGGCCGACGCGCTTTACGCACTTACCTCATATTTAAAACTCAAACCATTCCTCCTTTTAGGACACAGCATGGGCGGTTATGTTGGCCTTGAATATGCAGTACATTACTCCGATCAGTTGGCCAGCCTAGGGCTATTTTTCTCAACCCCAGAGCCCGATTCCACTGAGCGAAAAATCATGCGGGACCGCTCTGTAGCCTTAGTGAAGCAAAATAAGAACACCTTTATTCGCGCGTCAATTCCACAACTTTTTGACCCAAACACCCGGGAAGCCATCAAATCAGATATCGATGCATTGATTGCGCGCGCACTGCAAATGGAAACACAGGGTGTTATCGCTGCCCTGCACGGAATGAAAAAACGAGTGGACCGCAGCTCAGTGCTGTATACTCCTCCTGATAATCTCAAAAAAAGTGGTATCGCCGTTTTTGCTGGCGTATACGATACCGTTGTGCCGTTTGACCAGGTAAAGCAATGGTGGGAAGCCCCAGGGGTCACATTTCGATACGAATCGCCACACGGACATATGGGCCACATGTCAGATCATGAAGGATGTGCAAATGCTGTGCTTAAGTGGTGGCGATCCGTCACAAAAACCAAGGCATAAAAAAGGGCGCCCGATGGGCGCCCTTTGTCTTTACACTTTTATTTTTTTGATTTACACGATACCCTGATCGAGCATTGCATCTGCCACTTTCACAAAACCGGCAATGTTTGCACCTAGGACGTAATCTACTGATCCGTCTTTCTGAGTACCGTACTTCACACACGCAGAATGGATGTCTGTCATAATTCTATGTAAATGACCGTCCACCTCTTCGCGCGTCCAGTTCATACGCAGGCTGTTTTGGCTCATCTCTAAACCTGATGTTGCCACACCTCCAGCATTCGACGCCTTTCCTGGCGAGAACATTACACCGTGCTTTAGGAACAACTCAACCGCTTCTGGTGTACACGGCATGTTAGCGCCTTCACCTAGGGCAAGTAGTCCGTTATCGATGAGTTGTTGTGCATCATCACCTTTGAGTTCGTTCTGGGTAGCACATGGCAACGCCACATTACAAGCAACACCCCAAGGCGTTCCTTCGTGGAAGGTAATATCATTAAATGCAGTTGCCATTTCACTAATGCGTCCGCGACGGATATTCTTGAGTTCCATGACAAAAGCCAATTGCTCTGAGTTCAAGCCGTTCTCTGCATGAATGTAGCCGGAAGAATCACTCATCGTAATTACGTGAGCGCCCAATTCCATACATTTCTCTGCAGCATATTGCGCAACGTTACCAGAACCCGAAATAACCACGCGCTTATTAGCGAACGTCTCTCCCTTTGTGGCAAGCATTTCTTGGGTGAAATAGACCGTACCGTAACCCGTCGCTTCAGGACGGATCAACGACCCACCCCAAGCAAGGCTTTTACCGGTTAAAACGCCTGTAAACTCATTGCGCAGACGCTTATACTGACCAAACATATAGCCAATTTCACGCCCACCGACTCCTATATCTCCTGCAGGAACGTCTGTGTTTGCCCCAATGTGACGCGCCAATTCTGTCATAAAACTTTGACAAAAACGCATCACTTCCGCATCAGACTTTCCTTTGGGATCAAAATTTGAACCGCCTTTACCACCGCCTAACGGCAATGTGGTGAGCGAATTCTTGAATATTTGTTCAAATCCTAAAAACTTCAAGACGCTAAGGTTCACCGTTGGATGAAAGCGCAACCCACCCTTGTATGGGCCAATAGCGCTATTGAATTCAACGCGGTAGCCTTTATTTACGTGAACATTACCTTGATCGTCAGTCCATGGCACCCTGAACATAATGGTACGTTCTGGTTCCACGATACGTTCAAGCAAGCTTTTGCCTTTGTATTTTGGATTTTCTTCAATGAAAGGAATAACAGATTCTGCTACTTCCTGAACGGCCTGCATAAATTCAGGCTCATTTGGATTTGCTGCCTCGACCTTTGCAATGAAAGCGTCGATTTGAGCTTGGTACTGGCTCGACATATGTCTGTTTATATTGATAGGTTTCATAGACAAATGTATTACAAAACTACACGCTTGCACACATGCGCTACACAGTTTTACGAGCATACTTATCCGGGCCAATTTTCTCCAATAAACCCTGCTTCAACATCCAATCCAACTCTCTGAAAACGATAGAGTTATCACAATTTAAAGCCATTCGCAATTGAAGCGATGAGAGCTTGCGACCAGGCGCGAATTGGCGCATCATTGGAAGCGTAATATCCTCCGTTGCTTCCCCATAAGCGTCATTTTTCAACCAACTTGGATTAAATCGAGTCGAAAAAGCCGTAACCCCAGTCACAGCCTGAGCGCAACATTGTTCAATAAGAGCGTTTGGTCCGGCACTCATTGGCTGGAATAAGGCCCCCGGTAAAGCATATACCTCTCTGCCATAATCAAAGGCCTGCTGAGCGGTAATAAGTGCACCGCTTCTGCGTGCTGCCTCGACAACAAAAGTTGCCATGGATGCACCAGCAATTAATCTGTTGCGAACCGGAAAAAGTTGCTTCAGAGGGGCTTGATCAAAGGGTTGTTCCGTCCAATACCCGCCGCCTTCGTCCACTAGCTCCCGGGCCAATACCGTATGACGTTTTGGACTAATTGCCTTCAAACCACCGGCTAAAAAAGCAGTAGTAGTTGCTCCCATGTCAAGGGCTTCGCGATGGATCGCAGCATCTATACCGAGCGCAAGCCCACTCACGAAATTTATCGGGAAGGCGCTCAATTCAACTGCGAGGCGGCGACAAAAATCCCTGCCGTATCCCGTGGGCTTGCGCGTTCCCACAACAGCTAAGGGTGATTTCCTCGCTGGCCATTCGCCGCGTCCAAACAAGACCATGGGCGGATCCGCAACTTCCTTAAGACCATCGGGGTAATCTGTGGAGGAAAAGGGCAATATGGAATAGCCTTCGCGCGACGCATGTGCTGTTTCGATGTGCGCTTTCTCTTGTGCCGATTCCCAATCGCGTTTTAACTCATCGTTTAAGGAAATCTGACGATTCAGGAACGCTAGAAGATCCTTTTCGGAGGTTCCGTATTCGACTACCAGCTCTTTTTTAATACGATTGGGCCATTTTTTAAATAGGTGTAGTGATAGTAGGGTATTCATGCTCAGTTATTAACAGTTTGTGTATAAAAACTACACCCCGAATGCGAGCTAATAAAATAGAGTTACTCACAAGTTTCGCATATTTGTAAGGATGCAGATTGAACAGTTGATCATACAAACCCTAAACGCCAAAAATCGCGTCCAAATCCCAGGATGGGGAGCGTTCTATTTGGTGGAAAAAGAGGCCCGTTGGGACGCCGCTACAAACACGGCATTTCCTCGTGGAAAATATGTTGCATTCAACCCTGCCCGCTCGTCAATCGAAAATACTCTTCTACCTACCGTCATGCGCACACTGGGAGGTTCTATGGAAATAGCTGAAAGCTGGATACGTAGAAAAGTGAACCAATGGCAAACGACATTAGATTCTGGTAGTGTGCTGATGTTATCCGGACTAGGCTCTTTCCGCAAGAACGGCATGTTCCAACCAGAACGTGAAAACCAATTTGACGCTAACAGCTTTGGCTTCACTGCCGTCATGATGCACCGCATCAGCGAACCAAGTGCCTTGGAAAGCAAGGTTGTAGCGAGCTTAAAGATGGTTGCGGAGCAACGAGAGAACGGTTTATCGTCTTGGCGTAAAGCTGCAGTAGCAGCAGCAATCACTGCCTTGATCAGCTTGGGTATTTACCAAAGTGATATTACGCCTCAAGCCATGGCAGGTTGGTTCACTCCAACACCTGCAGCGCAAGAAGCCCTCGATAATTTCGAGTCGATTCATTCAGAAGCCGTTACTCCTTCAGAATCGGTAACCCCTATCAACGCAACAAACGTTGAAGAGAATCAGGTTTCCTTGACCCCAGTTAAGGCGGATAGTAAAAAGTACTACATCGTAGTTGGGTCTTTTAAAATGGAAAGTAACGCGCTCACCTTGGCTGAAGAGCTGCAAGCTGAAGGGCATGAAGTAAAGGTTCTGCCCGGCTCTTTGATGAAAGTTGGTTTAGGTGGTTTCGAATCTCGCGATCAAGCAAAATCGGCCCTTGCAGGAATCAAAGCTGAAGTTAATTCCTACGCTTGGATATACGCCTACTAATCTAGGGGCGCTACCTTTGCACTAGCAAGAACATACATTATGGAAGATTTAAGAACGCCCAAGGACAGCCTTGCGGTCATGACTCAGATTGTATTGCCTAACGATACAAACACGCTGAATAACCTTTTTGGAGGCCAATTATTAAGTTGGATGGACCGCTGTTGCGCAATCGCTGCACACCGCCATTGCAAGCGTCAGGTAGTTACCTCAACCATTAACAATGTTGCATTCAAAAATCCAATACCGCACGGGGCCATTGTAACTATAGAAGCCAAAGTTTCTAGGGCTTTTTCCTCTTCCATGGAGGTGATTGCCGACGTGTACCTAGAGGAACAACACCCGAACGGCAGTCGTATCAAGGCCAATGAAGGGATTTTCACCTTTGTAGCCGTAGACCAGATTGGCAGCCCCATCAACGTGCCGGCGATCCATCCGGAAACGGCATTAGAAAAAGAACGTTATGCGGCTGCTTTACGCAGACGCCAATTGGCTTTAATTATCGCAGGGAAAATGAAGCCGAACGATGCCACGGAACTTAAGGCATTGTTTTATCCTGAAGAATCGACGCAGCAGCCGAAATAACTTCGTCAAGCGGCAATTTTTGCATGGGATTGGGCATCCACCAGGGCACTTTTCCGTGCTTGCTGATGGGACTAAAAACGCTCGTTGTCAAAATGGAACGCTGCTTGTCGTAAGACGGCCAAGGCGCAAAACCTAAGTTAGGGTGTGTGGCGCCCCATAAACTGATGAGTGGCCTATTGAAATTTGCCGCCGCATGCATGAATCCAGTATCGCCACTAATCACTAGAGCGGCGTTTGCTATGACTTTGAATCCTTCAATTACGGTCGTCGTTCCACAATAATTCTTAGCGCCACTACCCAATGGCTGCTCGAGACTTTCACCCATCCCTGCCTCTTCTGGACCGCCGATCAAGGCCAACGGCATTTGGAAAGCAGATAAGCCGTCCATGATTTGTCGCCACGCCTGAAAATCTAAACGCTTTCCGGCATAAGAGCCCCCCAAAACCAAAGCGATATAAGGCTGTTGCGGCAATGCAAGCCGTACTTCTGGTAATCGCAATTGGAACTGCATTGCTTCCGGCCTAAAGCCTTCAGCAAAAAAGGGAGCTGCCGCATTTGCATACCTATGAACAACAGGAGTTAGCGCAAACGATTTTTGTTTGGTTGCCAGTAAAAGCGCACGCCGTAGATACGGCTTTTGATAGGTACGCACCGGAAGATTGAGTTTACGGCACCAGCGCTTCGACTTTGAAGTGCCCTGAAGGTCTATAACATGCTCATAGGGCGAGGCTGATGCCTTAATTCCAGTGCGGTCCTTCTCCCATGATAGTACCACGTCTACCCCAGGCAGACACGTGGCTACCGAGCGGTAAGCATCCTTACACAGGAGTGTTACGCGATGACCTTCGCTTGCCAGCTGGGCGGTGATAGGCGCGACGAGGATGAGATCGCCGATCGCGGATAATCGGACCACTAAAATGGAAGAGACCTTAGACATTACCAGGGTATCAAATTAAAATACGAGCAGAGTATAAAGATAGCAAGCCCAGCCACCAATAGATCTGCCAAACGCTCATTCTTCAAATATCGGAGTCCATTGGTCAAATGGTAACTCAGCCCAAGGAAAAATAAAACCCCGCCAGAAGCAGCTCCGTATAATGCGGCGGCAGCACCCAATACGAGCCAAAATCCAGCAACCATTGCTCTAGATTTATTGGTTTGATTCGCTTTTCTGTAGGATTGAAACCACTCGAACAAAGCGAATACTGCCAAGAGTAAAGGAAGTATCCACCAAGTAATGGGTGTGCTGGAGTCCGTTAATAGGATCAAAGACCATTCTACTAGATCGAGACCATACAAGAGTCCCATAGGAAGGGTGAAAGCAACCATCCATTGGAAAAGCGTTCGAATTTTTACTCTGCCCGAAACGATCCAGGTAAGAATCACAGCCGGTGCGATAATACTGAAGATCTCATAAGCCGACCAAAGTCCAGCGATTGCTGTTATTGTTCCGCTATGAAGGACATATACTGTTTTGGGTTTGCGTCTATGGAGCTCGACGAGGTGCCAATTCAATTCGAAAAACAAACTAAAAAACAACAAATCGGTCAAGTATTGTTCCCCGCTCCAATACACTGCGAGCAATAGGAATATCAAATACCGAAAAAGTGTGCCGCGCACCACCCAGCGGTCGCGCATGACCGTCCATGACAAAAACAACCAGGCACCGCCCAAGAGCGTTGATAAAAGCACCCGCTCCCACTGCACAAATACATCTGTTCCCGTCAATACCAAGGCCGCAATGGCTAGTACAAATATTCGAATACCAGAATACGCATCAATCTTTCGGAAATAGCTAAGAAGCATCAGCTTTTTGTTTTATTTTAGCGCCTTTAAACGCTCGCGCTATGTTAAGAAATTTCTTTGAAGGCTTAGGTGATTTGTTCCAAGCAACTTTTAAAATCTTGCCCATGGCAGGTGAACACGTAAACCGTCTGTTTATGTTAATCATTGCGGGTGGATTAGTATACTGGATCATCCAAATGAGAAAGCATAAAGCCAACGGTGAAGCTTAATCACTAAGAAACGAATTAAAAAAAGCCCCGGCTCACGCCGGGGCTTTTTTTATGGACACCGCTTTCGCGGCCTGCGGCGCGACGCAGTTTTTAGCTTGTACTTAAAGGTCGAATCCTATATCCTGACGGTAATTCATGCCTTCGAACGACACCTCTTTAAGGGCAGCATAACTTTTCGCTAAGGCCTCGTCTTTATTTGCACCAAAGCTTGTAAACGCCATAACACGTCCACCAGAGGTAGTAATAGTTTCACCCGGTTTGGTTCCTGCGTGATAAACGGTAGTCCCTTCAAACCTGCGAAGACCCTCGATTGCCTTTCCTTTTTCGTAGGAACCAGGGTAACCTCCACTTACGGCCATAACCGTAGCTGCCGTTTGCGGATTCACCGCGACGCTGATTTCATTCAGCGTCCCCTCGTGCATGGCCACAAATAGGTCCAAAATATCGGTTTCCAAACGTGGAATAACTACTTCCGTTTCAGGATCGCCCATACGCACGTTGTACTCAATCACCTTCGGTCCTTTGGTCGTATTGATCAATCCAAAGAAGACAAAGCCTTGGTAAGGTAGATTGTCCTTCACCAAACCTTGAATGGTCGGTTCAATAACCTCGCGTACGGTTCGCTCACGCAATGCCTCGTCAAAAAACGGCACTGGGCTTATTGCACCCATACCACCGGTATTCAATCCTGTATCACCTTCACCTATTCGCTTGTAGTCTTTTGCCTCTGGCAACAGGGCATAACCGCCTTTGCCATCGGTCAATGCGAAGATGCTGAATTCGATTCCTGCAAGGAACTCCTCGATCACAACGCGCGAGGAAGCATCGCCAAATTTGGCATCCACCAACATGTTTTTGAGTTCTTCCTTCGCCTCATCAAGGTTTTCAATAATCAATACCCCCTTACCTGCGGCAAGTCCATCCGCTTTCAATACATACGGTGCATCCAAGGTTTCTAAGAAGGCCTGACCTTCCGCTAATGTGTCTTTAGTAAACGTTTGGTAAGCTGCCGTTGGGATGTTGTGACGCATCATAAATTCTTTGGCGAAGTCTTTCGAGCCTTCTAGCTCTGCAGCTGCCTGACGGGGCCCTACAACTATGAGGTCTTGAAGCTCTGGAAATGACTTCAAACCGTCGTGCAATCCTGCAACCAATGGTGCTTCTGGACCTATGACGACCACATCAATGGCATTGGCCTTTACAAAGGCGGCAACCTCTGTAGCGTTCTCAATATCGAGCGCTACATTCTCTCCGAGCGCGGCCGTTCCGCCATTGCCAGGGGCAATAAACAGTTTTGCGCACTGCGCGCTTTGACCAATTTTATGAGATAGCGCATGTTCACGGCCGCCTGAGCCTAATACCAATACATTCATGATGGGTAAGATTAGACGGCAAAAATAACCCGAAATAGTGGGTTGAGAAAGGTGTTCGTTAATTAAGACTCACGGGAATAGAGCCAAGCTGCAAACTCCTTCAGCGGCGCCAATTTTTCCTCAGGAACTGCTACAGCGTCCAATGCCTGTAAGCTCAAACGGTAGTAGTGGTCTATTTGCTCTTTTGCATAAGTATCCACGCCTAAAACCTTGTACAATTCCTGAAAACTGTGCACTTTTTCTTCGTTCGCGGCCAACGCGGCATATGCAGTAAAATCTATATTTTGAAGTCCTGCACGGCGCTGGGCTTCTATCCACAGCAAGGTTTTCTTATTGCTTAGAATATCTCCACCTACCTGCTTTCCGAACTTCTCTGGATCCCCATACACATCTAGGTAATCGTCTTTGATCTGGAAAGAGGTGCCTAATAACAAAGCAAACTGATACAAAGCATCAGCATCTTTTTTCGAGCCACCACCGACTAATGCGCCCACCTTCATCGCACAACCAAGCAAAACAGAAGTTTTGAATTGGATCATCTGTATATAGGTAGCTGCGGATACTTCGTCCATGGTTTCAAAATCCATATCCATTTGCTGGCCCTCGCAAACTTCAAGAGCCGTCTGAGAAAATGTGCCGAGCACCTCTGGAAGAATCGCAGGCTCACATTGCGCTAGGAATTGGTAAGCTTTGACCAACATACCATCACCCGAGAGTATACCTACATTATCGTCCCATTTTTTATGAACGGTTGTTTTTCCGCGGCGCAAAGGCGCTGCATCCATAATGTCGTCATGAATGAGCGAGAAGTTGTGAAAAAGCTCTATCGCCATAGCTTGCGGCATGGCCTTGGCTGGATCGCCATAAATCCCGGCACCCATTAAACTTAAGATTGGACGTAAACGCTTGCCCCCCAATCCCATGATATAGTGCATGGGATCGTACAGTTTTGCTGGGGCTGTGCCCAAATTTAACTGGTCCACTTCGGCTTGAAAAAGGTCTTGTAAGGCGGTGAGGTGTTTCATGTTATTTGAGCAATTTCAGCAAATATTTTCCGTATCCACTTTTAACGAGCGGTTGGGCCAATTGTTCTAGCTGCGCCGCATCAATAAATCCTTGCTCGTAGGCGATTTCTTCTATACATCCAACCTTCAACCCTTGGCGCTCCTCAATAACCTCTACGAACTGCCCTGCCTGCTGTAAACTGGCAAAAGTACCGGTATCCAACCACGCCGTTCCGCGGTCCAGTACACCAACTTCCAGCTCACCCCATTCAAGGTAACGCTTATTCACGTCCGTGATTTCCAATTCGCCGCGTGGGCTTGGCTTCAAATTCTTAGCAATCGCTACCACTCTATTGTCGTAGAAATACAATCCAGGGACAGCATAATCACTTTTAGGGTGTTGCGGTTTTTCTTCTATCGAAAGGGCCTTCATGTGCCGGTCAAATTCGACCACACCGTAACGCTCAGGATCACTTACGCGGTAGGCGAAAACCATACCGCCTGAAGGATCCTTGCTCTGTTGTAAAACCTGCGCCATAGACGAACCGTAAAAGATATTGTCGCCTAGAATAAGTGCGACACTATCCTTACCAATAAACTCCTCAGCTAAAATAAACGCTTGTGCAAGACCTTCTGGACGTTCCTGAACCGTGTATTCAAACACACAGCCCAAGCTCGAGCCATCGCCCAATAGCTTCTGAAACAAAGGCGCATCGTGTGGCGTGGTAATGATCAGAATCTCACGAATGCCCGCTTGCATTAATGTACTCAGCGGGTAATAAATCATCGGCTTGTCGTAAACCGGCATCAACTGTTTGCTCACCGCAAGGGTCAGTGGATGTAGTCGGGTACCGGAGCCTCCGGCGAGTAGTATTCCTTTCATAGTGCTTATTCTTCGTCCTCAGGTCCTACCTCAGAATCATAAATATCGAGAATGTTTTCGCTTAAATCTTTCTTCGTAACCCATTTTTCCATGGACATTAGAAACGAAGGAAGTACCAATAGATTACTCAACATCGCAACGAATAACGTAATGGCCGTCAACAGACCTAAGCTTTGGTTGCCTGCAAAACTTGACGTCATGAAGACGGAGAATCCACAAAATAGAACCACAGAAGTATAGAACATGCTCAAACCTGTTTCTAGAATGGAACTCTTCACTGCCCACCTGATGTTCCAACCATTTGCCTTCAATTCTTGCCTGTATTTCGCTAAAAAGTGTAAGCTGTCGTCTACAGATATGCCAAAGGCAATACTAAACACTAAGATGGTAGACGGTTTTAATGGAATTCCTGCATAGCCCATAATTCCTGCCGTTATTAGCATGGGTATGAGGTTTGGAATTAGAGAAATCAAAACCATTCGAGCACTCATGAACAAGAGTGCCATAATAATTGAAATGGCAATGACGGCTAGCAACAATGAGAGTATAAGGTTATTGATGAGGTAACTCGTCGAACGAATGAATTTGATCGAGGCTCCAGTAATGCTTACGTCAAAGTTTTCTCCCGGGAATATTTGTGCAACGAGACGCTTCACTTTATCCGTTAAAACGCGCATTTCAGGGGTTGTAAGGTCGGCCATTTGAACGGTAATCCGTGCCTTGCGACCGTCTGGGGTTACTAAAGAATTTGCCAATCCTGATTCGTCTTTCAAACCGCGCGGCAAATACGTCAACAACCACTGCTGCTCCGAACGTGATGGAAGTTCGTAAAGGTCTGGGTTACCAAACATGACACCCTGCTTTGCGAATTTCACGAAGTCAACAATACTACCAGACCGACTCAGTTCTGGCATGGCGTTTAAACTGTCTTGCAACTGCTCCATGCGTCGAAGCGTGCTCAGACGTTCTACACCACCGTCGCGTTTCGTATCAATAATAATGTCTAATGGAACGACGCCACCAACAGCATGCTCAAAGTATTTGACGTCCTTATAGATCTGCTTGTTTTTATTGAAGTCTGCGGTGAGATTGCCCGCCGTCTGGATCAACGTCACGCCATATACTGCAGCAATCACCGCAACGCTAGTAATCCCATAGACCCACTTTCGCTTGTTTTCTACCGCATTGTCCAGGAAGTCCAAAAACGAGATGAGCCAAGCCACATCAAAATGGTTGAGGTGTCGCTCTTTAGGTGGACTCACATAACTGTAAATGATCGGAACGAGTACAATCGAAAGCACAAATACCGCGAGAATACTCAACGAACTCACAACACCAAATTGGACTAAATTTTCACTACTCGTAAGAATGAACGCTGCGAAACCAAGTGCCGTAGTCGTATTTGTGATTAAGGCGATGTACCCTACCTTACTGACCACGCGTTGAATAGCCTTGATTTGTTTTCCGTGCTTCTTGTACTCTTGATGGTATTTATTGATGAGGTAAATGCAATTTGGGACGCCAATAACAATAATCAAAGGCGCAATCAAAGAGGAGAGTAGCGTCAATCCGTAGCCCATAAGCCCCATGATTCCATAGGCCCATATAGCCCCTAAAGCGACAATCATAATGGAGATGGCCGTAGCTCTAAAACTCTTTAAGAAAAGGTAAAAAATGACAACGGTTACAAGAAGCGTAAGGCCAACAGTGCGGTAAATCTCTGTTTTTAACGCAGTGGAATTAGCGATGCGGATCCAAGGCAAACCAGACATATGAAGGTCCCTTCCTGTACTTGCCTCCCATGCTAAAATAATGGCCTTCGCATTTTCAATTACCGGGACTATCTGTTTGTTATACAAACGCTCCTCATCGATGCGTAAAATTGCCATGTAGGTATCGCCTTTGTACAAAATCCCTTTGTAGAAGGGCCAACTTTTAACTCGTGCCTCAAGCGATATTTCTTCTTCACCGTTTGCTGGTAATGCCTTGAACAGCGTATCCGGAGCCAATTTTTCTGTAGTGCTGTCAACGAATAATCCGTAGGCTTCTGTCAAACTCTGAACGTGTTCTATGCCGTCCACCGCTTTCAAGTCTCCCATTAATTCAAGCCACTGCTCAAGATGTTCTCGCTGGAAGAAATCGGCGTCTTCCATAGCAATGACTACGGTATTTGAGGCCTGTCCAAATTCCTCAACCAATTGATTGTATTCTATGGAAACGGAATCCGACTCCGGCATCAACTTTGCGAATTCGTAGGTCATCTCCACAGAGGTGCCTTGATAGGCCATGAAAGCAGTAGCAAATGCCACAGTGACTAACCATGCAAACCTGTTGCGAAGAAGAATACGCGTCAATGCCGTCCAGAACATCAGATTACTCTTTTATAACCCAGCCCTGTTGCAGCAGCGGTTCGGCTTTTTTGTATTTAACATTACGCTCTTCACCCGATTGCATGTTCACAATGGTCACTGCATCGTTTCGACCGTAGGTTTTACCTGTATTCACCACCGGCGCGGGTTTTGGTCGCGGCTGTTGCGGCGCTCTTCCAGAAGAAGTCGAAGGCACATCCGTTCCGGGATGACTCTCTTGTAGTTTTGGTTGCTTAGGTTGTGAAGCCGGCGCTTGACGAACACTGCTTGGATCGTTCGCAGGTAAATCACCTCTGAACAAGAAGCTTACGATTTCTTGGTTGACGCGAGAAACTAATGATTTGAACAATTCAAAAGACTCAAATTTGTAAATCAACAAGGGATCTTTCTGCTCATAAACCGCTCCCTGAACACTTTGACGCAAGTCGTCCATGGCACGCAAGTGCTCTTTCCATTGATCGTCAATGATCGCAATAGATATCCCTTTTTCGATATCCGAAATGAGCGATTGACCATTGGTGTCCATCACTTCCTTGAGCACTGAAGTCACTTGTAATGCCTTTTGGCCATCAGTGATTGGTACTAAAATTTTGTCGTAGTTGTTTTTTGGATCTTCAACGACTTGTTTAAATACCGGTAGTGCTGCGGTAGAAATACGGTTTCCTTTTTCACGGTAGAAATTGCTGGCTTGAGTGAATAACGCATTAGCCAGATCGTCAATGGCCCCGGTGTTGAACGTATCAGCATCCATTGAAGGCTCAAAAGCAAAGGTTCTAAAGAAGTCTAGTTTAAAGCCCTCAAAGTCTTTCGCTGGTTGGTAACCCTCGACTAAATCCGCTAACGTGTCGTACATCATGTTAGCGATGTCAACCTTGATACGCTGGCCGCTCAATGCATTTCCACGTCGCTTATATATGACCGTACGTTGACTGTTCATCACATCATCGTATTCAAGCAAGCGCTTACGCGTTCCAAAGTTGTTCTCTTCAACCTTCTTTTGCGCACGTTCGATAGATTTGCTTACCATGCTGTGCTGAATGACCTCACCTTCCTCAAGACCTAATCGGTCCATCAAACCTGCAATTCGCTCGGAATTAAACAGGCGCATGAGTTTATCTTCTAGGGATACGAAGAATTGGGACGAACCCACATCCCCTTGACGACCGGCACGACCACGCAATTGGCGGTCAACACGACGGCTATCGTGACGTTCAGTACCTATAATCGCAAGACCGCCTGAAGCTTTCGCCTCATCGCTCAATTTAATATCCGTACCACGTCCAGCCATGTTCGTTGCAATAGTCACCATACCGGGTTTCCCTGCTTCAGCCACAACCTCAGCCTCCTTTTGGTGCATCTTAGCGTTCAACACCTGGTGTGGCACCTTGCGAATCTTTAACGCACGGCTTAACAATTCAGAAATTTCAACTGAGGTCGTACCCACCAATATGGGTCTTCCTGCATCGCGCAATGCAGCAATTTCATCTATCACCGCATTGTACTTCTCGCGATTGGTTTTAAAGACTAAATCATCACGATCGTCACGCGCAATAGGACGGTTGGTTGGAATCACCACTACTTCTAATTCGTAGATTTCCCAAAACTCCCCTGCCTCTGTTTCTGCCGTACCTGTCATTCCTGCCAGTTTATGGTACATACGGAAATAGTTCTGTAAAGTGATGGTGGCATAGGTCTGCGTTGCCGCCTCAATTTTGACATTTTCCTTTGCCTCAATCGCTTGATGAAGACCGTCTGAATAACGACGACCTTCCATAATACGACCCGTTTGCTCGTCGACAATCTTTACTTTGTTGTCCATGATCACATACTCCGTATCCTTTTCGAACAAGGCGTAGGCTTTGAGCAATTGGTTAACGGTATGAATGCGCTCTGATTTTACACCATAATCGCGCATGACCACATCTTTCTTAGCCGCTTTGTCCTCCGCACTCAGTCCAGCGTCTTCTAATGCACTGAGCTCGGCAGTGATGTCCGGCATTACAAAAAAGTCCTTGGCCGTATTTTTGGAAATGAGATCCACCCCCTTACCGCTCAAGTCAATTTGATTATTTTTCTCCTCAATGGTGAAGAACATCTCTTCATCGATGAGTTTCATTTTCTTGCCCTGCTCTTGCATGTAATTCGCTTCCGTCTTTTGGAGTAGCGACTTCATGCCGTCTTGTGATAAAAATTTGATCAGTGGCTTTGATTTAGGCAGTCCACGGTACGCACGAAGTAATTTCACACCCCCTTCTTCAGTGTTCCCCTCGCTAATCAGTTTCTTAGCTTCAGCCAATTCTTTTTGGACCAATGTTTTTTGCGCCGTCATTAACGCCTCAACAAAAGGCTTCAACTCATTAAACTGATGCTGGTCGCCCTTTGGGGTAGGCCCAGAGATAATGAGTGGTGTTCTTGCGTCGTCAATCAATACACTATCGACCTCATCCACAATGGCGAAATGGTGACCGCGGGTTTGAACGCGATCTTCTTGGCGGCGCGCCATGTTGTCGCGTAAATAGTCAAAACCAAATTCGTTATTCGTTCCGTAGGTGATATCGCTGTAGTAAGCGGCACGGCGCTCTTCAGAATTTGAAGGGTGCTTATCAATACAATCAATGGTCAAGCCGTGAAAATTAAATACGGGAGCCATCCATTCACTATCCCGCTTTGCGAGGTAGTCGTTCACCGTAACGACATGTACGCCGCGTCCTGCAAGGGCATTTAGATACACCGGTAGGGTCGCGACTAAGGTCTTACCCTCACCCGTGGCCATTTCTGCAATTTTTCCTTGATGCAACACCGTACCCCCAATCAATTGCACATCATAATGCACCATGTTCCAAGTGATATCGCCGCCGGCTGCCTTCCAAGAATTGGCATAAATCACCGCATCACCTTCTATGGTAATGTGTGCGTGCTTCTTTGCCAGCTCATGGTCTAGGGCTGTTGCAGTCGCACGAACATCACCGGCATTAAAACGACGCGCTGTTTCGCGCATAACACCAAATGCTTCTGGGTGAATAGTACGTAAAACATCTTCTATTAACTCAAGCTCTTGCGCATCCAATTCCTCGATCTGCTCATACAAAGGTTCGCGAGCATCGTAATCCGGTGTGTTTTCTATTTGAGCATAAAGCGCGTCTTTGGACGCTTTTGTTTCTGCAGTCGCTTCCGCAATACTTGCTTTGAACGAAGCTGTCCGCTCGCGCAACTGATCATTGCTCATGCCCGTGAGCGCGGCTTCGAAAGCATTTACGGATTCAACGTAAGGCTGCAATTTTTTGAGATCGCGGACACTTTTGGATCCCACGAGTTTGGATATGAGTTTCAGCATGAGGCTGTCAAGTTCTTATAAATAGTCTACAAAAATAATAGGTTGTACCCGAAGGGTAGACTTTTATGACTGCTAAAAAAGGGCCAATTCGAAACTTTCCTCCGAAAATAGACACATTGGCAGAGGAGAAATCGTGCTAAACGAAAGTTTAGGGCAAAAAAAAAGGGGAATTTGGAAGGATTTTCTGGTGTTAAAAATCGGCTCAGTAACACCCTGAAAACTCTGCCAAATAGCCCCTAGAACCTATCACAGAAGCATGAAAAGAAAGAACCACCAATCTTCACATACAGGGCAAATATATAACAAATTGTAGTAAGTGTACAAACAACACTAAGTTTTATTTGAACCTCGTGCCATTTCATGAAGGGCTTCCCATGCGCATTCCCTATTTTTGCAGACTTAATACGAAAGTGATATGGCCGATTCAAACAAGATTTCTACGTCAACCGCCCCAAAACCAGTGGGTTTGTATCCACACGCAAGAAAAGTTGGTAACCTATTGTTCCTTTCAGGAGTAGGCCCTAGAACTGCAGGCAGCGATGCAAATGATAGCGGAATTCCAGGATTGGAACTGGATCACAACGGGAATTTCAAAGCTTTTGATTTCGAAGCACAGGTCCACAGCGTTTTTGCAAACGTGAAAGCAATTTTAGAGGCGAGCGGTTCTTCTTGGGGGGAATTGGTCGACGTTCAGGTCTTTCTTGTGGACATGAAACGCGACTTTCACACGTTTAATCGGATCTATGCAGCGTACTTTAAAGAGAACCAACCCTGCCGAACAACCATAGAAATCAATAGTTTACCGACACCCATCGCCATTGAACTCAAGTGTATAGCTACTGTAGAATAACCTCATGAGCACATTTCCAGAATACGCGAACCTAGACCTTGCGGGCATCCATAAAGCTGTTTTAGCCAAATGGAAGCAATCGCATTTATTTGAACAGACGCTTGTTGCGCGCAAGGATGCCGAACCTTGGATATTCTTTGAAGGCCCTCCTAGCGCAAACGGTCTCCCGGGCATACACCACGTGATGGGACGCTCTTTAAAAGATGTGTTTTGTCGCTACAAAACGCAAAAAGGCTTCCTCGTAGACCGCAAGGCGGGCTGGGACACGCACGGTTTACCCGTGGAATTAGGTGTTGAGAAAGAATTGGGCATTACTAAAGAAGATATTGGAAAGTCGATCACTATTGAAGAATACAACGATGCGTGCCGCACCGCGGTCATGCGTTATACCGGTATTTGGAAGGACTTGACTGACCAAATGGGCTATTGGGTAGATATGGATAAACCCTATGTTACCTATGAGCCAAAGTACATGGAAAGTGTGTGGTGGCTGCTTGCTCAACTCTATAAAAAAGGGTTGATCTACAAGGGATATACCATTCAGCCGTATTCACCGAAAGCGGGCACGGGATTGAGTTCGCACGAGCTGAACCAACCGGGTTGTTACCAGAATGTCAAAGACAATACGGTCGTCGCTCAATTCAAAATGATAAATAACGGGCAAAGTGAAGCGCTCTTTGGTGCTGCCACAGTACACTTTCTTGCCTGGACGACCACACCGTGGACATTGCCGTCAAATACAGCTTTAACCGTAGGGCCTAAAATCGAATACAGCTTGGTTCATACGTTTAACCAATACACCTACGAGCCGGTAAGCATCATTGCGGCCACGCCACTTTTGGGAAAACTCTTTGGCAAAAAGTTCGTAGAAGGAGATATTTCGACCTACGAAGCAGGTGCAAAGAAAATTCCTTACCACATCGAAAAAACCGTTTTAGGAACGGATTTGGTCGGATTGAAATACGAGCAACTATTGCCTTATGCTTTACCAGACGAGCGCCCCGAAGAAGCCTTCCGCGTCATTCCTGGTGATTTTGTAACTACTGAAGATGGAACAGGAATCGTACACACAGCGCCTACTTTCGGTGCGGACGATGCAAAAGTTGCAGCCGATGCCGGCGTACCTCCTTTGTTGGTAAAAGACGAGCAAGGCAATCTAGTTCCGTTGGTAGATTTAAGAGGGAAATTCCGCCCAGAATTGGCCGACCCTATGTTTGGATTCGGTGAAGAATACATCAAAGCGGAATACCTTACCGACGAGGAAAAAGAGGCAGAACTGGCGAAGCAGCAAATGCTGTTGAAACCTATCATTCCTGAATTAAAAGCCTACCTCAGCGTGGATGAGCGCATCGCTCTGAAATTAAAACTAGAGAACAAGGCGTTCAAAATTGAAAAGTACGAACACAGCTATCCACATTGTTGGCGTACGGACAAACCCGTGTTGTATTATCCGCTAGACAGCTGGTTCATTAAGTCGACGGAGAAAAAAGACCAAATGATTGCGTTAAATAAGACGATCAATTGGAAACCGGCTTCGACGGGAACAGGGCGCTTTGGGAATTGGTTGGAAAACCTCAACGATTGGAACCTTAGCCGTTCGCGTTTTTGGGGAATTCCATTACCCATCTGGAGCACAGAAGAAGGCGACGAGCATATTTGTATTGAAAGCGCTGCGGAATTGCACGCTGAAATTGAAAAAGCCGTTACCGCTGGTTTCATGCGCACAAATCCAATGGGCGATTTTGATCCCGCAGATATGAGCGACGAGAACTACGCAAAAATCGATTTGCACCGTCACATCATGGATACCGTTGTTTTGGTGAGTCCTTCAGGTAAGGCCATGAAGCGCGAAAGTGATCTTATTGACGTGTGGTTTGATAGTGGCTCGATGCCGTATGCACAATGGCATTATCCTTTTGAGAATAAAGATAAAGTGGAGGGCGGTGGAGCCTTCCCTGCAAATTTCATCGCAGAAGGGGTTGACCAAACCCGGGGCTGGTTCTTTACCCTACATGCCATTTCATCCATGGTCTTTGAAAGCGTTGCCTTTAAGAATGTCATCTCCAACGGGCTTGTCTTGGACAAGAACGGAATGAAGATGTCTAAGCGTTTGGGCAATGCGGTAGATCCATTCACCACAATGGATGAATATGGTGCAGATGCGTTGCGCTGGTACTTATTGACGAATGCTGCGCCTTGGGACAACCTCCGCTTCGATATGGAAGGCCTGCAGGAAGTACGCAGAAAGTTCTTTGGCACCTTGCACAATACGTATGCATTCTTCGCGCTTTATGCGAATGTGGATAGTTTCCGCTACGAAGAAGCCGAAATTCCACTGAAAGAGCGTCCAGAAATGGACCAATGGATTTTATCAGAACTCCACAGCCTCATTGCAAAAGTGGAAGACGGTATGGAGGCTTTTGAACCGACTCGTGCGTTCCGTCCTATACAAGAATTTACTACGGAGAAACTCTCGAATTGGTACGTTCGTTTAGGCCGTCGCCGTTTCTGGAAAGGGGCTTATGAGTCGGATAAGATTAGTGCCTATCAGACGCTTTGGACCTGTTTGGAAACGTTAAGTAGATTAATGGCGCCGCTGGCACCTTTCTATGCGGACCAATTGTATACTGACCTCTATGCAGGAGTGGCAAAATCAGGAGAAACTAGCGTTCACCTCACCAACTTCCCTACTGTAGACGCACCAACCATTAATGCACCATTAGAGAAGAAAATTAATCTTGCCCGCCAATTAACTTCCATGGTCCTCTCTATTCGTAAGAAGGAGAATATTAAAGTACGGCAGCCGCTTGCTCGCGTTTTGGTACCGGCACTTAATGATGGCGATAAAGACTTGCTTGAAAGCATTCAATCCATCCTGCTCGCAGAGGTAAATGTAAAAGCGCTTGAAGTCATCACCCCGGATGCGGGTGTATTTGTAAAAAAGGTGAAGCCTAATTTTAAAGCGCTAGGCCCAAAGGTAGGACGGCACATGAAGGCCGTGAAGACGTATTTTCAAGCGATGGACCCATCCGCGGTTGATGCGTTTGAAACCCAAGGTTTTGTGGAATTCGAAGATCAAGGCCAAACAGTGCGCGTTGATTTGATTGATGCCGAAGTAGTTACCGAAGACATACCCGGCATGTTGGTTGCTACTGGTGATGGATTGACCGTTGCTCTCGATGCCGCACTCACGGATGAATTGCGGAACGAAGGTTTGGCACGTGAAATGGTGAATCGCCTACAGAATTTGAGAAAATCTAGCGGACTAGAGGTGACCGATAGAATTGAGGTACGTATTGAAGGATCCGATTCCCTTCGTTTAGGCATTGAACCATTTATGATGTATATTAAAGACGAGGTACTTGCGGATAACGTCACCTTTGGCAGTAATGCCGGTGAAAGTGTTGAAATTGAAGGTGAAAAAATTAATATTTCTATTTTCAAGAAATAGTTTATTTTCGATTCCTCTTAAAACCGAAGGCCTAACATTTTAAACGTAAGAAACTATGGCTGAAGAAAATAAAACAAAATACAGTGATGCAGAACTCGCCGAGTTTAAAGCAATCATTGTAAAAAAAATCGAGAAGGCTGAGCAAGATTTAGACCTTCTGCGTGAGCAATTTGCTAACGATAAAAACAACGGCACAGACGACACTTCGCCACAATTCAAATCGTTTGAGGAAGGTTCTTCTGTAATGAGTAATGAGCGCAATTCACAGCTCGCTACGCGTCAAGAAAAATTCATTCGCGACTTAAAAAACGCGTTGGTTCGTATCGAAAACAAAACCTACGGCATTTGTCGTGTTACGGGTAAGCTGATAGATGCAGAACGACTAAAGTTGGTTCCGCATGCCACCCTAAGCATGGAAGCGAAACTTAACCAGCGTTGAGAAAAGCATTACTCATAGTCTTAGGGGTGCTCTTTGTTGATCAAGCGACCAAATTGTGGGTGAAGTCCACCATGTACTTGGGGCAAAGTCACGAAATCACCTCCTGGTTTTACATTCATTTTACAGAAAATCCAGGCATGGCCTTTGGGCTTGAATGGGGCGGTGTTGCTGGAAAACTAGCACTGACTATTTTCAGAATTATCGCCATAGGTGGAATCATTTGGTGGTTGCGAAATACCATTAAAAGTGGCGCGACAAATGTGGCGACTTGGGGCATCAGCCTCATCCTTGCTGGCGCCATAGGCAACGTATTAGACTCTCTTTATTATGGTGCGATCTTCTCCGATTCTCTAGGAAAAGTAGCTACATTTCTTCCGGAATCCGGCGGGTATGCCCCAATACTTCAGGGTCGTGTTGTAGATATGCTATACTTCCCCTTGTATGCCGGTGAACTGCCGCAATGGTTCCCTATCTGGGGCGGTCAATTCTTCACTTTTTTCCGTCCCATCTTCAACATCGCAGATGTCTCTATTTCCACCGGGGTGGGATTGCTATTTGTTTTCCAACGCAGCGTTTTTAAGTAAGGATGCAAACAACAGAGGTACACTTCGGTGGCTCACTCCTTCGCTTGAACAGCGACGGTTCTGCATTTTTACCTGAACACAATACCTTACTTATTGCAGATGTACATCTGGGAAAATCCGGCGTGTTTAGAAAAGCCGGGATTGCCACTCCACAAGGGCTACATGAACAAAACTTGAAGCAATTGGCCCGTGCCTTTGAAGCGCATCCACAAGCTACGGTAGTATTCTTAGGCGACGTTTTTCACGGCCTTCAAAACAAAGAAACCCAATCGCTGAAAACCCTCTTAGATGCCCACGACGGCCATACTTTCATTCTGGTCAAAGGCAACCATGATTTTGACTTGCCCGAATGGCAACAACTCGCCATAGTACCGGAATGGACCTTAGGAAAACTACATTTCTTGCACGAGCCTCCGGGAGCTAACTTTGATACCAATACGCCATTCTCACAAGCCACGGCACAACGCGACTTTCCAGCACTCGCACAAGAGGTTTTTCTCATTTGCGGCCACCTACACCCCGGCGTTGCTCTGCGCGGAAAAGGTCGTTCGCGCGTGCGCATTAAGGCGTTCTATTTGAATGACTGGATCTGTGTTTTACCCGCTTTTGGAACCTTTACAGGACAGCACGCGCTCAAAGTAGCCGGAACGTATTACGGGATTGTTGATGATACATTATTGAAATTGAGCGAATAGTCTAATGCCGCTCGATTTTAACCCTCTTTTAACGGCTGTATTTAGCAGCTTTTTATTCTTTTGAACCGCATTAAAAAACACAACCTATGGAAGGTGCACCAGATATTGTCGCATTAAACGAAGAAATTAAAAATGAGAGCGCGATTATCGATCTCATTCAAAGAGAATTACGCAAGGTCATTGTAGGACAGAACGGCATGGTAGAAGGCCTATTGATTGGGCTGCTCGCCAACGGACACATCCTTCTTGAAGGGGTACCTGGACTTGCAAAAACGCTTGCCATAAATAGCTTGAGCAAAACCTTGGGCGGAAGTTTTTCTAGAGTGCAGTTTACGCCCGATTTGTTGCCGTCGGATGTCATAGGCACGCAGATTTACAACATGAAAGAACACGCGTTCGACACCAAACAGGGACCCATCTTTAGCAATTTCGTCTTGGCGGATGAAATTAATCGGGCGCCGGCAAAGGTTCAAAGTGCGCTGCTCGAAGCGATGCAAGAACGCCAGGTGACCATTGGAGAAGAAAGTTACCCGCTGCCAAAGCCGTTCCTGGTTATGGCTACACAAAATCCGGTGGAGCAAGAAGGAACCTATCCACTTCCTGAAGCACAAATGGACCGATTCCTTTTGAAAGTGACGTTGGGCTACCCCACTAAAGAGGATGAGCTCGACATTATGCGCAAGCAAATGAGCGGTGCCATGGAAAAGCTCAGTGCCGTTGTTAGTTTAGAGCAAATCGTTCGTGCACGAGGTTTTATTGAGCGCATTTACATGGACGAAAAAATAGAAAACTACATTCTCGATATCGTTTTCGCCACTCGCGAACCTCAAAATTATCAACTAGGCGCCTTGCGCAACAAGATCAGCTTTGGTGCTTCACCGCGCGGCTCTATCGCATTGGCAAAAGCAGCTAAATGTCACGCCTTCTTGCGTCACAGGGGCTTTGTGACGCCGGATGATGTACGTGCAGTTGCGCCTGCGGTGTTACGCCATAGAATTGGCCTTACTTATGAGGCGGAAGCGGAAGAATTGAGCACAGAGAACATCGTTACTGAAATTCTAAACACCTTAATGGTACCGTAAAAACGTGGATGCTGTAGCACTCTTGCAGAAAGTTCGGCGTATTGAAATCAAGACACGCCGTTTGAGCGACCAGCTCTTTTCTGGCGAATACCAAAGTTCATTTAAGGGACGCGGTATGAGCTTCGCAGAAGTGCGTCCGTACCAAAGTGGCGACGATGTGCGCAGCATTGATTGGAACGTTACTGCTCGCAAACGGAGTCCGTACATCAAAGTCTTTGAAGAGGAACGCGAATTGACGCTCTTCTTGGTGATTGACATCAGTGGTTCAACCAATTTCGGTACGGACGAGCGCTCCAAACGCGACATGATTACTGAAATCGCTGCGACTTTGGCCTTTAGTGCGATGGGCAACAACGATAAAATTGGACTCATTTTATTCAGTGGAAAAGTTGAGAAAGTCATCCCTCCTAAAAAAGGGAAGCTCCACGTTATGCGCATCATCAAAAGCATTCTTGAAACAGAAGCTACTGCGGCAGGCACAGATGTAGAAACGGCTTTGGCGCATTTGCTAAAGGTGCAAAAACGACACAGTATTGTGTTTGTGTTGAGTGATTACCTCGACAGTGCACCGGACCGCAACTTTAAAATCGCAGCGAAGCGTTTTGATTTGTGCGCCGTGAATACCTATAACCATAAAGAAGTGGCATTACCTAAAATTGGTCTCGTACCCTTAGCCGATTCTGAAACTGGCGCGGTACAATGGGTTCGTTCAGGCGGGCATAAATTCCGGGAGGCACTTGCTCAAAGACACGAACAATACAACCAATTCCTTAAAAATTTCTCGCGTAGCGCAGGAGCCGGTTACATCTCACTGGACGATCGTCAAGATTTCGTTCCGCCATTGCTTCAATTCTTAAAGAACAAAGCGCGATGAGACAACCGTTGCTAATACTTCTCAGTTTCCTTTGTTTGAGTAATGCATTCGCGCAAGAAAACGTAAAGTCCGATCCCACCATACTGAATGCACGATTGGATACCAACGCACAAATCGTGGGCGGTTTAATCGTACAAAAAGTAGAATGGCCCGCTGAAAATGGCTGGAAACTTTTGCCTCCGGACAGCACCAGTGCTTTTCTATTGGTTTCGACAACGTTCGACTCCACGGATTTTGTCCGCACGGCAACCCTGACCTACCTCCTTGTGGATACGGGCGCATTGGTGCTACCGGCGCTTTCCGCTGTAAGTCCTAATGGCGTCTATACGGTTCCTCCCGATACAGTACAAGCCCGATTCTTACCCCAAGAAGAAGGCCTAGAAAAGGAAGCGGCACGTCCATTAGCGGCAGTCCCCTTTAATTTTGTTTGGTGGCTCGAAGCGTATTGGTACTGGATCGCGGCGGGTGTTGCACTTTTATTGATCGGTTACCTTGTTTGGCGCTATGCTAAAAAACCTCAAGAGCAGCCAGTGGCGGCGCCGGAACCGGAACGAGATTATTACCAAGAGGCGATGCAGGCTATCAAAGCCCTTCGCGCTGATGCCCTGTGGGAACGTGATATGAAAGGATTTTATGTGGCATTAGGCGACGTCGTCCGCACTTATTTGACCCACCGTACAGGCCTGCCTTTGGCGGAGCAAACAACTTCGGAAAGCCTGCTTATGCTCGATCAAAAATGGACTGCGTCGCAGATTGAATCCTACCAATTCATCTTAACAAGAGCGGACTATGTGAAGTTCGCTAAGGGCACCTGGGACGTTGCGGTACACCGCGATTGTCTAGACAAAGCAACCGCGCTCATTATGGATTTTAAACCAGTGCAAGATGTTTAATTGGGATTTTGCACAACCGCTATGGCTCTTGGGTCTGCTTGTCCTCCCGCTGGGTTGGATAGGCCTCTACCTCAGGCGCAGAAGCCGCTTCAATGCCTACACCTTCAGCTCTAACCAGCAGCTGCCGGCCAGTTCTCTGGGCACGGTACGCGCAGCAAGCAGCGGACTCAGTTGGTTGGCATTGGCCTTTGTTTTCACCGCATTAGCACGCCCACAAAGCAGTGAAATGTTTCAGCAGCCTAGCCAAAACCTGGGAATTGACCTAATGATGGCGCTGGATATAAGTACCTCCATGCTGGCGCGCGACCTTAAGCCCAATCGTTTAGAGGCCCTTAAAACGGTTGCGACAGATTTTGTGGCGCAACGTACTATGGACCGCCTTGGTCTTGTCATTTATGCAGGAGAAGCGTACAGCCCTGTACCATTAACAACGGATCAAAGTTTGCTCAGCCAACAAATAAGCACTCTTCATCATGAAATGCTTGAAGGAGGTACAGCTATTGGTATGGGATTAAGTACCGCAGTGAACCGATTGGTGGAGAGCACCGCAAAGAGCAAGGTCATTATCCTACTCACCGATGGTGAGAACAACGGCGGATTGGTAGATCCGGTGCAAGCCGCTGAATTAGCCGCCAGTCTAAACATCAAAGTCTACACCATAGGGCTGGGAACCAATGGAATGGCCTCAACACCTGTCATGAAAGACCCGCGAGGGAATTTAATTTACCAACCCAGACCCGTAACTATTGACGAGGACTTACTCAAGCGTATTGCTGATATCACTGGAGGACAATACTTCCGTGCCACCGATAACGAGCGCTTGGCGCAGATTTACAACAGTATTGATCAGTTGGAAAAAAGCGAGATTGAAGGCTTTGAATTTTACCGCTACACCGAACACTTCTCCATATTTCTCTATTTGGCCTTAGCCTGTATTGCGCTTGAGTTATTGTTGAATTTTGTGCTTTTAAAAACCGCCTTCTAATGGAGTTTAAATGGCAACATACTGAATGGCTCTATGCCGCACCGCTCCTGCTTCTAGTGGTGATAATTTCAGCCGTATTCTTCCAGCGCTGGCGTCACAAAGTCTGGCGCATATTAGGTTTAAGTGACCGTTCACAACACGCCTCAGCAGCTTTGAGTAAAGCGCGTTTTTATACCCGTTATACCTTCTTGGCAGTGGCAGTGGCCTTCCTATGCATCAGTTTGGCGAACCTGCAAATGAGCGGACAGACGGCGCAAGTAAAGCGCCAAGGTGCCGATGTAGTATTTGCGCTCGATGTTAGCCGCTCCATGCTCGCAGAAGACCTTACGCCTTCGCGTTTAGAAAAAGCCAAGCTCCTTATTTCCAGAACTGTGGACCAATTAGGCGGCGACCGCGTGGGCATCATCGCCTATGCCGGCAGCGCCTACCCCGCCCTTCCTATTACTACGGATTATGCCGCCGCGAAAATGGCCTTACGTGCCGCAAGTCCAGATGCCGTGCCGTCGCAAGGAACGAACCTCGCAGCCGCATTAGCGTATGCCACCGATTATTTCAATCCCGCCTCTCCTGCCGGACGGTTCGTTATCGTACTTACGGACGGAGAAGATCATGAAGATTTGACCGCGGGAAGTGCGGACCCCGCACTGCCTGTTCAAACCATGCTCGTTGCCCTCGGCACCACCTCTGGTGGCCCCATCCCCATAAGCCGCACTTCCCGCGGCACAACTTTCAAGAAGGATAAAAACGGGGAGGTCGTCATCACCAAACGCGATATAGAAAAACTCAGCAGTATTGGAAGTTCGTTGGATGCAAGAGTCATAGATGGAAACAATACTGAATCAACTTTAAAGGCCATCCAGGATTTTATTGCGGGTGGAGATAAGGCTGATATCAATGAGGAGGTCGCATTAAATTACGAGAGCCAATTCCAATGGTTCCTCTTCCCTGCGCTATTCTTTCTAGCACTCTATCTTTTGCTACCCGCGCACACGGGAAGGCGCGTGAAAGCAAGCTTGTTGGTTGTGTTCGTTCTGGTATATAGTCCCGCAATGCATGCACAGGAGGCAGATAGCTTGGTGGTGGGAAATACAGAAGATTGGACTAAACACGATTACGGGAAGCGTATACGAGAGGGAAATGAGAAATTTGAAGCAGGCGATCTCAGTGGTGCTGCGCAAGCCTTTGCAGAAGCCGCTACCGCTGAACCAGATGCCTTCGAGCCATTGTACAATTTAGGCAGTACTTTAATGGCTGCGGGCGAAGCAGAGCAGGCGGCAAGTGTATTGTTAAAATCGGTCCAAAATACCGAAGACCCTGGGACGAAAAGTAATGCGTTGTACAATGCTGGTAACGCCTTCATGGCTGCTGAAAAATACCAAGAAGCCGCGGGTGCCTATGCAGAAAGCTTGCGTAAAAATCCATTGCAAAACGATGCAATGTATAACCTCAATCGCGCTTTGGAAAAACTAAAACAACAGCAACAGCAGCAGGAAAACCAGGAGGAGCAGGAGGAGGAGCAAGACCAGGAACAAGAAGAGAAAGAGGATAAAGAAGATCCTAAAAACGATCAAGACCAAAAGCAGGAAGAGAACCCTGAGGACGACGAAAGTAAGAAGGACGAACCACAAGACGACCAACAAGGCGAGAGCGATCAGGGTGACCCGCAAGACGAGCAACAAAACGACCAAGGCGAACCGAAGGATGAAGACGGTGGTAGTGAAAAAAATGAGCCGAAAGAGGGTGGTGAAGCTAAGGCTAAGATGACCCCAGAGCAGATCAAAGGTTTGCTGGAAGCGGTACAACGTGCGGAAGAGAAAACGGCAGAAAAAATGACCGCTAAAAAAGCGAAAGGAAAGAAAAAGAGTGGAGAAAAAGATTGGTAAATACCATTGGCTTTGGGCCTTTATATTTCTGGCAACGAGCCTCGTCGCCCAAGAAGTACAGCTGACCGCGCGGAGTTCTAGGACTTCGGTCGGCCTGGACGAACCGTTTCGGGTTACCTTCAGTTGCAACGCACGCGGCGGCGACCTCATTCCACCCAGTTTTGAGCACTTTATCGTGGTAAGCGGCCCGTACAGTTCGCAACAGACACAAATCATCAATGGGTCCATGAGTTTCTCACGGGAGCTTACCTACCAGTTGGTTGCACAAGAAGAAGGAACCTTTACCATTGACCCGGCCACGCTCAAAATAAAAGGCAAGGAATTTCAGAGCAATAGGTTAACTATTGAGGTTAAGGCAGGTGTGAGAAAGGAACGCTCACAATCGGTCCCAAAATCCGCAGGCTTTGAAGTTGAAATATTGAGTTCAAAAAAGGCCGTCTATGTTGGTGAACCCATCGTTTTATTGTTTTCCGCTACACTCTTTGAGCAAGTCCGGGATTTAAATATGCTTCAAGCGCCCAATTTTGAAAACGTATTGCAACAACAATTAGAGTTTGAACAGCAGTCTAGAAGAGAACGCATAGGAGGTAAAATTGCGACTGTTTTAGACTTTGACAAACGATTAATCATACCCAACAAACCAGGAACATTAGGCGGTCAAGAGCTCAAGATCACGGGCACCGTTCAGAAGCCAACCGGCCAACGTGATTTCTTTAATACTGTCTCTTATACACATCTGACGCTGCCGACGAATAGAGAGGTGTAGATCTCTGTGGTCGCCGTATCATTAAAAAAA
>ENA-OSIY01000259-OSIY01000259.1-marine-metagenome-genome-assembly--contig:-NODE-259-length-30973-cov-8.779518_pt1 | contig 30973 bp, 22 predicted proteins | sample MGYA00237884_ERZ534233 | MGnify/ENA primary metagenome ERZ534233 (study PRJEB26412, sample SAMN06343840) | marine metagenome | isolation source: estuarine water | place: USA: Columbia River Estuary... | reverse complement strand
TTCTACAGGTCCTTTATTGACGTCTGCTAAAATGCTCCAGTGCTCCGCAGCACCGGCTGGAAGTTCAACCGTATCACAAAGCATGTAAGCGCCACGCTCTGCCTTAATGTCTACTTCTTGTTTCGGCATTTCGCCGTTTCTAAAAGCATTCAGTTGCTTTGAAGAAAGCAACCTAATCGCATTAGGTCTACCGAGCGACCATGCCACGTTCGATCGCAAAGCCTCACTTGGCTCAGCTTTATCAACGATGATTGCACTTAACGAAAAGAGGCCTAAACCGACCGATTTTTCCAATTCGCACTTTTTATAAGCGTCTACCAGGTTACTGCTCGCACCTTGCAGCGCATCCTCAACCCCATAAGGAAGTAGGTTTTGTATCCCGTCAATGAATTGGACAGTTACACCAACGCTACCGTGATTGATTAAAGCCGATTTGCGCACAAAGCCAAACTTGTCGCTTGAATTCCATTCATAAGTGAAGGTTAAACCGAGGTCGTGATTCACTTCCTCGAACTTCACTTTATTTCCGAATGAATTCTTGTACAGGTTGCGGCTGAGCTTGTAGACACCCTCATATTTTGACGAGAACGGCTCCCAAAGACTCGTCTTACCCGACTGCGTGATTAAGCAAAGGGTCTTTGAGCCAGTCGTCTCTGAGGATTCTGTGATTTTATCATCGGTATAATAGGGAAACAATGCAAAGTTACTGTTCTTCCTACCCGCCGTTAGGCCGCCGGTACTCGATAAAAACATCCAATGGTTCGAATGGCTAACGATGCTCATAAAGAAGGGCCGCATGGCGTCGTAATTTGCTATTTTATAGAAGGTCTCGGCACCAATTTTTACCTCTGTTCCGCTAACTTCCTCGAATGAGGCTGCCCGTTTTTGAGCGCCCAAGTAAATTTCTTTGTGTGTCTTCATTCTAAAATTCCCGTTTCGCAGGACTTTTGTGTTTTAATAGGTCAGAAATACATTTTATCATCGTTTCAAGCCGTTTGCTCCCGTCAAACGAAGGGTTTGGTTTAAAATAACAGAATGGATATATCCTATTCCATCACCAAAATCGGCTGAAACGGCTGTAAATACAAGGCTTTAAGGGCACTCGATTTATTCGCTTACAATAATAACAACTACAATGAAGAGATTAGCCGGACAATTACAGGACAAAGCCATAAAACAAGGACTTAAGGGTCTTTATTCACCTTTTAAGGAACAAGACATCTGTGAAGAATTTAACTTTATCTTTCTTGCAAAATAATTCATCCATGCGCGCGAGCCTATTCCTTACCGTTCTCCTTTCAGTCTGCATCACTCCGATCACTTATGGGCAATGCGGTCAAAACTACGATCGCGAAGTACGTCGGATTGTGAAGGCATCCGAGAAGTTGCCTCACGAAAAAACAAGGATTGTTTTTGCCGGAAGCTCCACCTTTCGACTCTGGGACAACATGGCTGAGAGTTTCCCAGAATACGAAGTGGTCAATGCCGGCATCGGAGGCTCATGCTTCGATGATCTTTACCGTTATAAAGACGGGCTCATTTCGGGCACCAAGCCAGATATCCTCGTTATCTATGAAGGGGACAATGATATCGTGCATGTAAAGGAAGACGGGAACCAAAGAGCCGTATTTGATATTCATTCGGATGCATGGAAACTTATGAATTGGATCCAGAATACGCACCCTAATCTTCCCGTGTTTCTCCTTTCACCAAAACCTTCGCCTTCGCGATGGGAACACTTGGCAAGGTACAAGGCAGTAAACAGCCGTCTGGAAGAATTAACCCAGGCATATAACTACTACTTCATGGATTGCTGGCCTTGGCTCACCGACAACAACGGACAGGTCGATTCCAAACTTTTTGTTTCTGACATGCTTCATCTAAATGCCGAAGGGAATGGACGACTGGGCCATTATATTTCGGAAGCAATTCGCAATTCCTATCTCGACGAATTAACACTCGATGCATTCGTAGACCAATGGCACCTAGCCGCTGCTACTGCAGATTCGGCTGGTTATTTCGGAGCCTTTTACAATGAACAAAGCATCTTCCAAGGCACAGACGGCGGTGAGTATTGGACCGCCGGAGAGTTCCTGGCTTGGGCCGCTCCTTACTTCCGAAGAGAAAGCGCTTGGACCTTTGAGGCCTTCGAACGCCATTGGTACAGAAAAGGAAATACGCTATGGTTCAATGAACGGTTAGATTCACCGCACATGGGCAAATGCCGCGGTGTTGGCGTTGTACGCGCCACAAGTGATGGCCTGAAAATAGACCACTACAGCTTGAGCTTTGAGGTTCCGAATGAAGTTGTAGGAGAATTAGTTCCATTGGCCACACCAGAACGCATAGAAGTATTGAAGTTCCAACAAGAATTGGACGATTTTTATACCGATTCTACGACCAGTCCTCTAAGCCCAGAAGAACGCGCCGCTTTCCACGGACATCAATTCTTCAGCTACAATCCGGAGATGGCCGTTGAGGCGAACATTGAAGTACTCGAAAATGAACCGTGGTTCAACATGGCCACTAGCTCCGGCGTGAGTAGAGCGTACCGCCGCTACGCCAAGGCCACCTTCGAACTGCGCGGACAAACTTTGGAATTGTTCCTCTACCAAAGCAAAAGGTTGATGGCCATGGAAGAATATCAGGACCACCTATTCCTTCCTTTCATGGATAAAACTACGGGAGTGAGCACCTACGGCACGGGCCGATTCATGGACATCACCAAACCCGAAGGAAGCACCATGGTCTTGGATTTCAACTATGCCTACAACCCATATTGCGCCTATACCGACGGGTACTCTTGTCCCATCACCCCTCAAGAAAACTATATCGACATTGAAGTAAACGCGGGAATCAAGGGACCGGAAGGGCATTAAAACAATGTGCTCACCTTAATTCCGACAAACAACCCTGTCCTTTTTTTCTCGCAGCTTCTCGCAACGGAGTTTTTTTAGGTGAAAACATTTTATGAATTTTGAATACGCCTAATTTCGCAAAATGAAAAAACTACTCGTACTCCTTCTAGCCCTATCGCTTTATTCCATGAATGCACAAGTCTATGACACCCTCGTGTGGGCAGATGAATTTAATGGAACCGGCGGTGTGGACACTTCAAAATGGTGGCATCAAACAGTCTTGCCTAATGCAGGACAAAGCTGGTGGAATGGAGAAATTCAACATTACACTGACCGCGACACGAATAGCTACCAACAGAACGGGGCATTATATCTAACTGCACTGAAAGAGTCCTACACCGATCAAAATGTCACCAAAGATTATACCTCAGCACGTTTAAATTCGAAATTTGCCTTCACATACGGCCGTGTTGAAGTTCGTGCGCAATTACCCGCAGGCGTAGGTACTTGGCCTGCAATTTGGTTGCTCGGACAGAACATTACAGAGGTGGGTGCTTACTGGTACACTCAAGGTTACGGCACGACTGGGTGGCCGGCTTGTGGCGAAATAGACATTATGGAACATTGGGGACACAATCAGGATTATGTTTCGAGTGCTATGCATACACCGTCGAGTTTTGGCAACACCTCAAATAAAGGAACTCAATATGTCAGTGGCGTTTCCAGTGGCTTTCATGTTTACGCATTGGAATGGAGCGAAGAAAAGATGGTTTTCAGCGTGGACAGTGTGGTACATTACACCTATGAACCTAGTACCCAAACCGCAAGCACTTGGCCATTCGACGCGCCGCAATATTTGCTCCTAAACATCGCCATTCAAGGAAGTATCGATTCGAGTTTTACATCCAGCCCCATGATTGTGGACTATGTGCGCGTATACCAAAGCACTTCAATCGGAGTTGAAGAAAATTCGGTAGAACAGTCCCGTTTTTACCCTAATCCAACAGAAGGTACTGCTAGAATCAAACATAATGCGCATAACGCCACTCTGGTCATTTACGCCAATACAGGTCAGAAACTTCTTGAGATTGATAACTACAAAAGCGACGTGCAGTTTGACCTCAGCCATCTCGCCTCGGGAGTCTATACCTATACACTCGAAAATAATCGTGACATTATTCAAAATTCATTTGTCAAGCAGTAAGCGGCGACGAGTGTTTCCACTACTTTGGCTGAACGATGACAAAGAGTAAGGAAACGAACAAATGGATCTTAGGGGCAACTGGTTATGTTGGACAATTGGTCACGCACCGGTTGTTCACGGAGCGGACAAAAGGGAATTGGTCCGGGCAACTCATCACCTTAGGTCAAAAAACCATAGTACCATGGATAATGGAAAGAACCAATTTTCATCTCTTTCCATTGAGTGCCATCCCGGAATACCTCTTTGAAAAATATCCACCAACGGGTATATACCACTGTGCTCGAATGGCAGGGAACAGCGACCGCGCAAGAAGGATCGCCGCTCGTAAGGGATATAAAGCGAATCAGCGTTTCATCCAGTTGATTAGAGACCAACAACCCACCGTACCAGTAGTGTATTGCAGCGGGACACTCATGTATGGAAATACCGTTCATGCGGTCGACGAGGAAGCCCCATTGAGGCCCATCGCTTATGCGCGTGCCTATGAATATGCTGAGCGGCCGTGGGTATTGGCGGCAGAAGCTAGAGAATTGGATGTTCGTGTTGCCCGTCCGGGTTGGATTTTAGGGCCCGACTCCTGGTTTGAACACTTCTTTTTCAAACCGGCACTAGCAACGGGAAAGGTTCCTGTTTATGGCGACGGAAATCAGTTAATGTCCCTGATATCCGTGGAAGATTGTGCGGGCCAATTGGTCCATCTCATGGATCATGGAACCCCTCACCAAAGTGTTAATCTTTTTGGATTTGAGCCCATCAAACAAAAGGATTTCGCGGCGATGGTCGCTCAATGTCTCGACGCCAATACAGTGTATATAAAGGCAAGCGATACAGAAAAAAAATACGGAAAAACAGTATTTGAAGCGCTTACTTCATCCACGCCAGTGACAACGAAGCACCTTGATTGGCGCGCTTCTTACGTCCCTGTTTACCAAGATCTTCGCGTTTTAATCGAAGCGACCGTCCGCCGTCTTCAGGCGAATCATTAATTCTTCTTCTCGAAGGTATACAGCATGTATTCTCCGAGCTTCCCTAGTGGCGTGCGTGCAATACGTTCGTCGATCTGCCAAAGCAGGTTTAGAATTCCTTTGGGTATCAATCTGTGGAATTTATGGTAATACCAAGCAGGGTAAAAAATACTATATCCACGAGTATAGGTGCACTCGAGTTGCGCCAATTTCTTCAGATGACCTGGACGGTAACAGCGACTGGCTAAAAAGTTTGTTGGCGAATAGCCGCCCCAAATTTTCTTCCAACGGGCAAAAGCAAATCTTGGCTTCAATTTCAGTAATTCTATTAATGTCCCGGCGATGTAGTATTTATTCACAAAAGTCAATACCATTCTTCCGCCGGACTGTAAAACACCCCGCAACTCTGTAAAAGCCAGTTCAAGGTTGTTTACCGTATTTAATGCACCGAAAAAGACATATATCATGTCGAATTGGACCCCGGGGAAAAGCACCTTAATATCTTCGACGCTGCCTTTCGCAACCCAGGCGTTCTTTAAACCCATTCGGTCTATTTTTTCTTGAGTCAAACGGACCATTTCTGCAGAAATATCAATACCATAAAAAGTTCTCTCTGGAAACTGCTCCGCGAAGTGTACCAGATCGAATCCCGGTCCAAATCCTACTTCCAATACCGTTTCTTGCGCGTAGGATTTCGTGTGCTGACGAAAGCTCTGACGAATACGCTGAAGCGCTGGATTTTCATGGTAGCGCTGCTCAAAATCTACAGCATCTTTATCGTAATACGTGCCTACCTTATCGTAATAGCTCATGGTCTTTATGACTTAATTGGTAATCAAAATATGCTGCTGTTCCCCAAAATAAAATGGCAAACGCAGGCTGATTCAAGAAGTTATTGAATTGCATGTGAAAGAAGTACGTGCTTAATCCAAGAAAAAAGGGGAGCAATGGGCTTTGTTTTGCAACACGGAAAAACCCAAAATACCACCAGCGCAGCCACATCAACAAAAAGAGTAATGGCGTCCAAACACCATTTTCACTAAGTTGAAGGAGTAACTCTGAATGGGCAGTGCCGCCTGATCCTGGCGGTGGGGAGTTGGGGTTTTTAACGGTTAGCCTGTTCTCCAATCGTTTTTCTTGAAACGGCAGGTAGGTGAATTGGTAGGATCCAGGGCCAAAACCTGTCCAGGGTCGTTCTTCAAACATTCGAAGGGCGGCGACCCACCGGTTCAATCGTTCAATATTACTAGCATCTGTTTGCACATTGGTGACCGACATGCTTTTTTCAACGAGTGATGCCTGCGGATCATGGCTCTCGAAACTGTTGTAAGCGAAGGCTTCCTCCACCTTTGCTGTCCCACCTAAAAAGAGGAAAATACCAATAGCTAGCGCGATCAGGGTTGCACGATAGATGGGCGGAAACTGAACCAATGCATACAAGAGGAACATAAAGACAAGCGACCAAAGCGCCGCACGTGAACCACTAAATAATGTCAACAAAACACACACCACGAACACCCACTTCCAAAGACTTCTATGAGGGAAATTCCCCAAAGCAATAGCGGCAAGAAAGGCCATTACAGCACCATACATCGTGTGGCTGTAGAAGAACGGTTTAAAGATGCCGGAAATGGTAATGGGGTTGAATTCAAATTGTGCAAAATGATAAAGTGCTACCACAGTTACCGGGATCAACGCGATAATGTAGGGCAGGTATGGAAACCTGATGCCCCGTTCAGCAAGTGCTATACACCCGTAATAAAAGCCTACAACGAAGATGCCATTGAGCGCAGAGAATTTTAAACTAGCATCGAGTAGTTCTGAAAAACAGATGCCCGGTAAAAAAGTAATAAGCCACAACAGTGGAAGCGGAAATTTTCGCAGCCAAATGCCTTTAGCAGCATTCACGATGGTCAGAAAAACAACCACCGCAGTGGCCGTAGATATAAATTCAATAGGTAAATATACATCCGCAAAAGGAAGGCTTAATTTTATAGAAAGCGGTGCTAACAAGGCCGCAGCACATACCAGCTGCCCTAAGGTTCCCTTTTTGTATACGCCATATGCAAGACCGACAACAGACAAAAAACTCCAGACCAATTCCCAGTACAAATCCCAATACAACGTTCCCGCGAGTAGAAGGAACAGCGCACTAAAAGCAAAGGGGGCTATAGTTTTTTGAATCACCTTAAGATTTATTCGCGGCCCATATCTTTAATCCACCTGCCATTAGCGCAGCGCCGATCAATCCAACCGACCATGCCGGAAGACCTACGGGTCTTTCTGCCGGCGTCGCAGGGGAAATACTATAGGATTTGGGGGCTGGAGCGTTCGTGTAAGACTTTAAATCCTCAAGCTTACGCTCAGTATTCGTCAATTCGACTACTGCCGCCCCATATTGACGCTCCTTTCTAAAGATTAATGCCGCATAGGCCAGCGAATCTGATTCTGCTGCAAATCGAAGGGCGTCTAATTCTTTTCGCAAGGCGACTTCTTCCGATTGCAAGGTCAACGTTCGCTTCTCCACTACATCGAAACTCATGCCTACATTTTGACGCAACATAGCTTGCTTTATTGAGTCCGCAACCTCCACTACATAATTTGCGATCGTAGCGGAACGTGGTGCATCGGCGGAACGAACCTCTACCGCTACTGCTCCATTTCTGGTTTTACGTACGGAGAGGCTGAACGCTTCCGTGAATTTTTGTTGCACCTCTTTTAACACAACTGGGCTTTGCATCAATTCAATATGCGCATCCACTTCAGTGGGAGATCCAAATCCGATTCCATTTTGCTCTATCTGCTTTTCCAATAACGTTAGTGGCACAAAAAATGTCGCTTCCGCTGAAAACTGTGGGGTACGCACTGTTGCAATCAAAAACAGCAACATTCCAGAAAGCAACGAGATCACTATTTCTTTTCTATTCATTTTCAAATTCTTCTAAATGCTTCATTAATCTTTGTTCAACGCTATGTGGGTAATACGCTGAACTGTAGGTCTCGGATTCGAAATAACCTTCTTCTTTATTTGTATGCGTGCGCATGTGTATCGTAAACCGGGCTTTACACCATCGCTCAAAAGCATCGCCTAGCGTCGCATTTAAAATGCGCTCAAAAACACTAAGGGTTTGAACTCTATTTTCAAGGGCACCAGGCACCTCAACGTTTGGAAAATAGTTTTTAACCCAATCATTCATCGAAAGGACCTTTTCACGTCCATGATCGTTACGAAGCGTAATAAGAGAGGCCACTTCTGTCGCAGTGTAGCGATTGCGCTTGGCTAAAGATAATTGGTTTTCATCCATTAACAAGTTGATGCAGAAGTACTTCTCCGAATTCAAAAGGAAAATTTTCTTGAAAGCAATCAAGAAGAATTTAGTCGTCCAAACGCGACCTGAACGGGTTAGAATGAAGAAATCGAGATCATCGTCTTTCGACTGTATGCCCATTTTAGAGAGTGAGCCGCTTAGATAAACTCCCCTAACAAAAGGAAAAACAGCAATAAGCCGACCAATACTATGGGCCAATTTTAACCGTCTTAGATTCAAACGCTCATATTTTGCACGCAGTACCAATGCGTCCGGTGCTAAAGCAAACCAGCCGTTTTGGCAATAAATAAGCCCTTCCTGAACGAGCACCTTTAAGCCTTCCGTAACCTCTTGCTGCGTTGCAGGAACTGATAAATACTGCCGTACTTCTTCTGCCGATAGGGCGTGATTAAAGAAGCTGAAATAATGGAGTACTTGTTTAAGAGCCTTTGGCGAAATAGGTTTCAATGGAATAGTTGGCTTTCTGTGGGTCTAGACTACGAAGGTACGATGCGTCTGTGAAATACTAGGTCCTATTAACCGGGGGCGTACTTTTCTAAGATTGCACACCTCCTTAATTTTTCATACCTTCGAAATTCTGATGGCAGACTCGCAAAATCCCTTTATTACTATCGATTATACTGATACAGCAACGGAATCTTTTCCGGTTGAATACTATATGTCAGAGGTCGACCCCGTGGATTTCATCATAGAAGACAACTACACGTCTAAACCGCATTCCCAATCAAATTCAAAGCACGCCTTTCCTTTTGGGGCCCAGATTTCCACTCCGTGTACTTACGGAGTGTTCTAGGCAAAATCTTCTACATAAGTTCCTTATCATTTTGACAGAGAATCTGTCGTTCCGCTAGGCCCTTAGGATTGGTTTAGTAGGGTTCTATTTTAATTCCTTAAACATCATTTATTATGCGAAAACGACAAAATCGTTATTCACATTATATTGCTTTTCTCTTTCTATTCATTGGGTTCGCTCAATCTGGATGGGCGCAGCAAAAAATCACTGGAGCCGTTACAGATAATACCGGTAATCCAGCAATTGGCGTTTCAGTTACTGTTTTAAACAGTCAAGACGGAACACTTACTAATGCAATGGGCCAGTATAGCATAACACTGTACGAAGGTCAATCAAAATTGGTTTTCAGTTCTTTTGGATTTCAAACGCAGACGGTAGACGTCTCTGGGAAGTCCATTTTAAACGTGACTTTAAATGCTTCGGAGATCCAATTGGAAGAAGTTGTCATTACTGCTCTAGGGGTATCCCGTGAGGAGCGGGCACTAGGTTATGCCGTTCAAGGACTTAAAAGTAAAGACATTGCCTCAGTTCCAGCGCCCAATGCGGTGGACAACCTCAGTGGAAAGCTCGCTGGAGTATATGTTACTAGTGGTTCAGCAGGTCCTACTGCCTCAGCAAACGTGACCATTCGTGGTCAAACTTCGTTGAACGGAAACAGCCAAGCGCTGTTTATTGTAAATGGCGTGCCCATTACAAACGGTTTGTTTTCTCCAGGCGATGGCCTGAATGGATCTTCAACCATTGACTTTGGTAATGGTGCTCAGATTATTAACTCTTTCGATATCGAAAATATTTCTGTCTTGAAAGGACCAGCTGCTGCTGCATTATACGGTTCGCGCGCTGCAAATGGGGTTATTTACGTTACTACTAAAACAGGAAAAAACAGCAAGGGCTGGGGCGTAAGCGTGAATTCTAACACTGTACTTGAAACACCTCTAAAACTACCTAATTTCCAAGACCAGTTTGGTAACGGTGGCGGTGGTAAATACAGTTACAACGATGGTGCCACTTATACTGGTGATTACTACGACGCTTTTGGTGAAAACTGGGGGCCACGTACGAATGGCCAACCTGTAAAAGTGTTTAATTCTAACGATGAAGCAGTGCCTTTCGAAGCTGCTCCTGACAACATGCGAAACTTCTTCCAAACCGGAGTAAGTACCAACAATAATGTGAGTATATCTCATGCAGATGAAAATGGAGATTTCAGATTTTCCGGTACCCAACTCAACAGACGCGGTATCATTCCTAACACGGATTTGAATCGGAATACGCTCCAAACCTCAATGGGTAAGAAACTCTTTAATAATCGTTTAGAGTTCAGAGCAAATGCTATGTATGTGGGATCGAGCTCAAACAACGTTCCAAACGCAGGTTACGATGAAAGTTCCTCTGTTATGTATTCTTTTCTTTGGATACCACGTAATACGCCAATCGATGATTTGCGCGATTACTGGAAACCAGGACAAGACAACGTACAGCAATCTTACGTCGAAGAACTTTGGGGAAACAACCCGTTTCTTATTGTCAATGAAAACACAAACAGCTTCAACGCATCGCGCCTTTTAGGAGATATCAATGCGACTTATCACATTAACGATCGTATGAATATACGTCTTCGTTCAGGTCAGGATATGAAGAATGATATTCGCCAGTACCGCAGAGCTACCTCTACTAAAAAAGTACTGTTTGGTAGCTACCGTGAAGACCGTCTTTCTTTTAGTGAGAACAATACAGAAGCACTTTTATCGTGGGCAAATGCTGCACCAATGGAGCAAAAAGATTTACGAATTGATGCCAAACTTGGTGGTAACCTTATGATGCAGCAGAGCTCATCGCTTGTTGCAAATAACCCACAGCTTCTTCAGCCTGGTGTTTTCACATTAACAAATAACCGCTCAAACGTACAAACTGAAAGCCGGTATGCGCGCAAGGCGATACGCTCACTGTTTGGTTTGGCTTCTTTTGCCTACAAAAGCACGTATTATTTAGATCTAAGCGCTCGTAATGACTGGTCTTCCACATTACCTACGGCTAATAACAGTTACTTCTATCCGGCAGCTTCTGCTTCGATGATCGTTTCTGAAATGGCGGATTTAGGTTCAATTAGCTTCTTGAAACTTCGTGCTGCAGTAGCTGCGGTAGGTTCTGATACGGATCCCTATCTTTTGAACAACACCTATAGCCCAGCTGCAATGTTTGGCGGTTACCCAGCCTTTGGTATCAATACATTCGCGACGAATCCTGATCTACGTCCAGAACGCACCAATTCTAGTGAATTAGGTATTGACTTGCGCTTTGCTAAAGGGCGCTTTGGCGCAGATTTAGCCGTTTATGATATGACCACTGAGGATCAAATCATTTACCTACCTGTAGCCACTTCTACTGGTCGTACCAGTAGACTTGCGAACGGTGGTGCCATTCGCAACAGGGGTATTGAACTTCAGTTATTCGGTGATATCGTTAAAAACGATAAACTTATCTGGAATTCCCGAATCAACCTTGGCGCGAATCGTGCTGTAGTTACTGAGCTACCCGACGGTGTTAGCGGAGGCTATCCTATCGTAGCGAGCATGTTCCCCAACGATGGTGGAACTGTAGGGTTAGAATATGTTGCTGTAGAAGGTGAACTTCTGGGTCAACTTAAAGGATTAACCTTTATGCGCGATGCCGATGGCAATATCATTCACGAGAACGGTTTACCAATGGTAAGTGAAGAAAAAAGTACGATAGGTTCGTACCAGCCAAAAGCACGTATCGGATGGATGAATAGTTTCTCAGTAGGTAACTGGCAAGCAAATATTCTGTTTGACGGACAGATTGGTGGATTGATTTATTCGCGTTCCCACACTTTGCACAACACAGCAGGTAATCTTGTAAACGATGATGATCCGCATCTTGATATGAATGCCATTGACGGCCGTGTAGTCTACGATGTAACGTACGATGATAATGGCGAACCAGTATACAACCTTGATCAAGCAGGTGGCGTAGTTGGCTCTGGTGTCATGTACGATGCTAGTGGGAATTTAGTAGCGAACACAGTATCTGTGCCAATACGTGATTACTATTACAAATACTACGGTAATGTTTGGAGTAGAGATAACATTGAGCCATCCACGTTCGATGCCTCTTACCTAAAGCTTCGTCAACTGAGTATCGCTTATACAGTACCTGCAGACAAGCTTGCCAACACAGGGCTAAAAGGTCTTACTGTAAGCTTTGTTGGACGCAATCTTCTTTTATTCACTAAGGTTCCAACCATTGATCCAGAGACGTATTCCATAAGAAACGGACTGTTCGTGAATGGTTACGAGAGCACCTCTATGCCATCACTAAGAAGCTTCGGATTCTCTATCAATGCAAACCTTTAAGACTCTAACAATGAAAAAATCATTTTTTGTAGGCGCGCTAATCGCAATGGCGGGTCTTAGTTTTCAAAGTTGCGAGAAATTATCATCTATTAATGAGAACCCTAACGAGCCCTCTAATGTAGACGCTGGTGTATTGTTCACAGAAGGCGTACGTTCAAGCGTAAGTACCTCTGTTACTCAAAGCTACCTGTTAGGAAATGTTGCTTCTCAGCTTGCGGCTAAAACACTGCGTGCAGTTGTTGGCGAGTATAGCTGGAATGCCTTCCCAAACACATGGAATCAAAACTATGCGAGTCTCGGTAATATTATCGAGGCAGAGCGTGTAGCAGCAGAAGTCGGGAATGCACAAATGGAAGGTGCGGCTAAAGTGATGAAGAGCTGGGTATTTTCTACACTAACCCTGGCCTATGGAGACATCCCGTATTCAGAAGCTATTACTGGCTCAACCGACGCCAATTGGTTCCCTGCCTACGATACGCAGGAACAAATCATTACCGGTACAAACGGACTGTTAAACGAGCTTGCTGAGGCAGTTCTATTGCTCGATAACGGTGGTTCTATTCAAGGTGATATTCTTTTTAACGGCGATGCTGCTAAATGGAAAAAACTGGCCAACGCGATGCGCCTCCGTCTGCTTATGTATGTCTCGGAGAAGCAAAACGTAAGTGCTGAATTTGCAGCAATTGTTGCAAACGAATCACTAATGGAAAGCAACGCCGACAACGGTATACTTACGTACACGGGTAACTTCCCTAACGAATATCCATTGGTTCCTTTGAAGCAAGGTGATTTCGATGCAGTTGCGATTAGTACTAATGCCCATGCTGCTTTAGACAGCTTCAATGATCCTAGAATGTTCATTTACGCGCGTCCAAGCAATGCATCAGCAGTATTCGCAGACCCTTCTGTCGCCGCTACTTATAAGGGTGCCGATAATGGAAGTACAGCTATTAGTGCCTCATGCGACAAGAATGGATCACGCCTAGGTTATACGTTCTACAATTATCCTGGACATGATCAAGCAGGCACGATGGCAGAAGGTATTATCATGACGTATGCTGAGCAACAATTCTTACTCGCGGAAGCGGCACACAACGGTTGGATTACAGACGATGCTGCGACGCATCACGCCAGTGGTGTGCAAGCGTCATTAGAATACTATGGGGCAGATTTCAGTATGACGAACTGGACGGATTTTGCAGACTACATGGCAAATTCGGGAGCTGCTTACGATAACAGTATCAATAGTATTCGTGAGCAGAAATGGTTAGCAATGTTCTTTACAGGACTTGACAATTATTTCGAGGTAAGACGCTGGTATACTCAAGAAAGTGGGAATTGGGCTAACCTTCCATTCATCTCAGCGCCGTGTTCAAATACAAATGGTGACGTGTTGCCAATGCGCTTTCTCTACCCAGGTAATGAAGCGAGTTTGAATCCTGTCAACTACGCTGGTGCCATTGATGCAATGGGAGGCAATACCCAGAACACTAAAATGTGGGTAGTTGACTTATAAATAGTCATTTACTAACGTTAACAATTTAAACCACGGTGTACTTCTGTACACCGTGGTTTACTATAAAAAGAAACTATGAGCGGTCATGTAAGAAGTGATAAAAAAACGTTGTTTGGTGCAGCCATTAATCCCCCGGTATTTTTTGGATCATTAATCGTATTGCTCTCTTTAATCAGCACCACCATTATCATTGGTGAGCCCGTGGAGGGTCTCTTCAGACGGGTTCAAGCCAATATTAGTGATGCCGCGGGGTGGTTCTTCATCTTGCTGGCCAACCTTCTGATGTTTTTTCTCATCTATCTGGCCTTTTCAAAATTTGGAAAGATCAAACTAGGAGGGGCAGAAGCAAAACCAGACTTCTCACGTATCTCATGGTTTTCTATGCTGTTCTCTGCTGGTCTCGGCATAGGACTATTATTCTATGGGGTCGCCGAACCGATCTACCACTTTAACGACAATCCTTTTGTCGATAATACAGATGCTATAGCCGCAGCTAAAAGCGCTATGGGGATTACTTTTTACCACTACGGAATTCAAGCTTGGAGCATCTATGCGACGGTTGGCTTAGCCCTTGCTTTTTTCACGTTCAATCTCAAACTTCCCCTCACCATTCGTAGTATTTTCTATCCGTTGCTCGGGGATAAAATTTACGGACGCTGGGGAGACTTGATCGATATTATTTCTGTCATCGCTACCGTAGTTGGTCTGGCCACCTCACTGGGTTTAGGAGCACAACAGGTAAATGCCGGTTTAGAATACCTTTTCGGAATTGGATATTCACGAGAAGCCCAAATAGTCATCATCGCCGTAATTACCGCACTCGCTACCTTCTCCTTGCTCGCTGGCTTGGATAAAGGCATTCGCAGACTTAGCGAAGTCAATATGGGCTTAGCGATGGTCTTACTGGTGTTTGTACTAGCGATTGGACCTACAGCATTCCTGATGGACAGCTTCGTTCAAAATCTAGGATACTATATCGACAATTTCTTCAAAATAGGTCTGTGGACCGAATCTTTTGTTGGGGTGAAAGACGATTCAAACTGGCAAAACATGTGGACCGTATTTTACTACGCATGGTGGATCGCATGGTCACCGTTTGTAGGAATATTCATTGCACGCGTATCTAAAGGCCGCACCATCACTGAATTTATTTTAGGTGTGGTCCTTGTTCCTTCGCTTTTGACCTTCTTATGGATGAGCGTTTTCGGAGGTAGTGCACTGTATTTTGAACTGCTCGGGGACCACAGCATTACTTCCGCGGTGAATGAAAACGTGGCGACGGCTATCTTTAAATTATTAGAAAAGTACCCCTTTGTAACCATATCTTCAGGTCTAGCCATTCTGCTTACCACGAGCTTCTTTGTGACCAGCTCAGACAGTGGTTCTATGGTGGTTGATACCCTTACCTCGGGTGGACGACACGATGCGCCAAAAATTCAAAAAATATTTTGGGCGGCCATGGAAGGTGCTACCGCTTCCGTACTTCTACTCTACGGTGGATTGACGGCGCTTCAAAGTGCCACTACCATTACAGGGTTAGCATTTGCAATAATTCTTGTGATTATGGTTATTAGCTTCTATATGAGCTTAGAAAGTTATTACAAAGAGCATTTTGCTTCAGCGAAGCAAAACAAGGACGAATAGGACAACATTCCTAGGAATAACCTACAGGTTCCTAAGGTCTCTTTTAAACCTTATCCTCTTAGAATCATCTTATTTTTAGTAGGTTGGATATTCTTATGAAGCGATTCTTTTATTTTTTCTTTGCACTCATTGTTTTACCCTCTTGTTCCCGCGACAATGGAACGAGCAGTAATGACCCTGGCCATCGCATGCTACTCATAGGCAATAGCTTTTTTAAACCCTATGCGAATCATTTAGATGATGTCGCTGCCGATGCAGGTTATCGAAACCATAATAGTACACTCGTATTTCGAGGAGGAGAAAATGGATGGGCAATCAGCTTTTGGAATGATTCCACTAGCAATTCTCACCAAGAAATTAAGGCTGCTTTTGATGCAGGTGAAATTGAATACTTTGGAATGACTTCAGGTTCTTCGCCGGACAATCGCACAGAAGGATTCAGTGAATGGATTCAATATGGCTTACAAGAAAATCCGGAAATGAAGGTATTTATCTCTATCCCTCCCATCGATTTTCCAACGAATTGGACTGATACAGCTCAACATTATGGTTTCAGCTCTATAGAATCGTTTTACTATTACTTCGTAAACACAATCATTCACAAAACTGTAGTTGACCCATTGAGGGCAGAGTTTCCGAACACTACAATATTCACCATACCCACAGGCTGGGCCGCTATCGATCTTTTAAAGATGAAACAAGATGGACTCTTGCTTGATAGCGTCAGTTTATCAGGGCCGTCGGCCACTTCTTTATTTACAGATGCCAAGGGACATCAAGGTCAGATTATTGTCGAGGCAGGAACCTTAATGTGGATGAAAGGTATCTATCGAGAAGATCTCGGAACCAATTCTTACTCAACAGGATTCACTACAGACCTGCATGCTCTAGCAGATGAGATAATGAATGCGCACGATCCGCTTTATAATCAATAAAAAAAGCCTTGATGCGCATCAAGGCTTTCCTTGTAGACATTCTGGAGAAAAGGTCGAAGGTTTAATTTCTTACCTAAATCCTGATTAAATAGATTTCACGGTTCCACGAGTGGGACAAAGCATTGCAATTCCTACCGGGATAATCGGGTATTCGCGTCAAAGCTGAATAAATCCTCTTTAAGTTATCTGAAAATTGCCTATTTTCTATTTGTCTTTTGAAACCATTAATTAATGAGTATGCATTCATTTAGCAAATCTTTCTTATTCGCAGTTGGCCTGTTCATTATGAGTTGTCAAGCCGTTCCTACGACTCAGGTTATAGAGATTTCTGATGGTTGGCAGGTCAAATCTAAAAGTCAAACTGATTGGATAAATGCCAATGTACCTGGAACAGTACATACTGACCTTTTAGACGCAAAAAAAATCAAGAATCCTTTCTATAGACTCAATGAACATGAATTACAATGGATAGATAAAGAACAATGGATTTATAAGACGCAGTTTGACATATCATCGACTGTATTCAATCATGAAAATATTTTCTTAGAATTTCAAGGCCTTGATACTTACGCCAAAGTTTACTTAAACGAACACCTCATTTTAACTAGCGACAATATGTTCAGGAAGCATAGTGTTCCGGTTAAAGAATTGCTCCAAAATGAATCAAATGAACTTCGTGTGGAATTTGATTCGCCCATCGAAATAGGAATTGATAAGCATGATAAATACAATTTCCTTTTTCCAAAGTCCGGAAATGATCTTGCGGAAATAGGAAAGGTTGAAGGAAATAAACAAGTTAGCATTTTCACTAGGAAAGCTGGGTATCATTTCGGTTGGGATTGGGGTCCAAGATTAGTGACATCAGGAATTTGGAAACCCATTTCCCTAAACGCCTGGAATGGCTTTAGAATTGAGGATGTTTTTATTAATTACAAAATTGAAAACTCAAAAGCATTTTTAACTGCAAAGGTTGAAGCTTCAGCCTCTAGTTCAATGAATGAAACGGAGGTTTATGCTCATATAAAAGTTGGTGATGAAGTGATCAAAAATCAACGAATTGAACTCAAAGAAGGTTCAAATAATTTTGAACTAGATTTCGAAATAAAAAACCCCGAACTTTGGTGGCCTAATGGATTAGGAGATCAGCACCTCTACGATATAGAGGTGAGATTATCAGATCAGAAGTCTTTTGATTCAAAAATTACTACTGTTGGCCTGAGGGAAATTTCTTTAATCAGGACGCCCGATAGTATTGGAACATCGTTCTATTTTAAGGTCAATGGAAACCCTGTGTTCATGAAAGGGGCAAATTATATTCCTCAAGATATTTTTCTGACTAGGCCAAAACGCGAAGACTACGAATTCTTGCTAAAATCAGCCAAAGAATCAAATATGAACATGATACGTGTTTGGGGAGGCGGGATTTATGAAATGGATGAGTTCTATGAGTTGTGCGATGAATACGGACTACTAGTTTGGCAAGATTTTATGTTTGCTTGTGCAGTTTACCCTGGCGATTCAGCATTTTTGAATTCAGTAAAGATTGAGGCCGTTGACAATATTAAGCGACTAAGAAATCATCCTAGTATAGCATTGTGGTGTGGTAATAATGAAAGCCTCACTGCTTGGGAAAATTGGGGCTGGAAAGAACAGGTCGCAAAAGATGAATCAATTGAAATTGCAGATTCTATTTGGAAATCCTACGAAAAGCTTTTTCATCAAATATTACTTGATGCCGTTAACACATATGACGGCGGTAGACCATATTGGACTTCATCCCCATCAAGTGATTTTGGAATAAAAGAAAGTTATGAAAGTGGCGATGTTCACTATTGGTGGGTATGGTGGGGTAAAAAACCTTTTGAAGACTACAATGAAGCTATTCCAAGGTTCATGTCTGAATATGGTTTTCAGTCTTTCCCCGAGTTTAGCTCCGTGAAGAGATACACTGAGGCTCAAGACCACCATGTGTATTCTGAGGTAATGACCTCTCATCAACGCTCAAGTATTGGTAATCAAACCATAGAGGAATACATGCTTCGCGATTTCAACGAACCAAAAGATTTTCCATCATTTTTATACGTAAGTCAATTACTTCAAGCCCACGGTTTGAAAATCGCAATAGAAGCACATCGAAGGCATAGAGATCGATGCATGGGAACGTTGTATTGGCAATTAAATGATTGTTGGCCAGTAGCTTCGTGGTCAAGTATCGATTATTATAAAAAATGGAAGGCATTGCACTACCGTGTGAAGGAATTGTTTCATCCTTATCTAGTAAGTCATGAAATACAAAATGAAGCCTTACAAGTGTATGTGGTCTCTGATGAATTCAGTCCAAAAGAGGCGAAAATCACTTTGAAATTATCTGATTTCTTTGGAAAAGTATTGATGAATAAGTCAAATTTAATAGAGATTAAAGCGAATCAAGCTTCGATTTACCAATGCATTAATATGAACGAGATAAAACAATTAGGTTCATTGGATGAGGTATTCTTGGCTGTCCAAATACAAGACCTTGATGGTATGATACTTGCAGAGAATACAATCTATTTTGCAGCTCCAAAGGATTTAAAACTTTCCACCCCCAATGTTGACTATCGGGTTCGTGAAACTGAATCAGAATTCATTTTAGAGCTTGAAACCAATGCCTTGGCAAAAAATCTACATGTAAGCTCTGAGTTGAATAATAATTTCTCGAACAACTACTTCGATTTACTCCCAGGTCAACCCCAAATAATATCTATACCAAAAGATGCTGCGGGAGATCTCAATTCATTCAAATCGTCAATTGCCATTCGAACCCTTATTGATTCTTATTAAATTCTGAAATGCCCGTGGTAACCTTATAAATGAATTAATATTTAACTAATAGGCTAGTAGAAGACGTCTGACTCAATTACTTAAATGAAAAAACCCTCTGAAGTTTCCTTCAAAGGGTTTCTGAGTAGTATTCTAGAGAAAAGGTCTAAGGGTTAACCCCTCACTTAAATCTTGATTGAAAGGAGTTCTGGTTCCACGAGTGGGACAAAGCTGTGCAATTCCTGCCCTGCTTAGCAACCCAAACAGCCGGGTGGCGTTGCGTAACTTTTTGCACATCATTTTCTGCACATCAACAATATAATGTCAACTCTCCCGTTTTATACCACATAATAGATATTCTAAAATGAAAAAAAACCTATCCGCCGTAGCCATCTCAGTTTTTGTGTTGGCTCTACCATGGTCAGTAAGCGCTCAAATGAATCAACTTCCTACGTTTAACCTACAATTTTCATTCGGAAATGGTTCTAGCGTCATTAATAATGGAGGAATTAATACTAGACTACACACAACTAGTATCGAAATTTTGGGGATATACCAAATCAATGAAAATCTAGGCTTTGGATCGGGCATCTCTTTGATGGGGCATAATGGTAATGGTTTCAACGATAGGGGAAACTTTAACCAAACTCGTGGAATCGTAAGAGTCCCGTTCCTTCTAAACACAAATAAATATTTGTTAGACAAGACAGCGCTTATTGCGAGCGGAGGTGTTTTTGTCAATCATATCATTGAGGACACCTACAGATACATTGGATCTACTGAAGAATTCCAATTTGACAATTGGTCTATGGGTGCACAAGCCAGATTAGGTATTAGCTATGATATTTATTCAAACACGGCAATAGGCATCGTACATAATATTCAATATAATTTTTTGGAATTGTCTCAAAGCCAAAGCACAATTGATACTGAAATGAGTTCAAATACCTTCGATTTGTTTGTTAAGTTGAGATTTTAGCACATTTACCGTTATACCAAAAGGTTTTTGGCCTTGCGGTCAAAGTCCCCCTATTGAGCACTGAAAACCAGTGATTGTGTTGGTTTTTTTATGCCTTTTGTAAGCAAAGACTATCGTCGTTACCCGGACAGTCTAGAAAAAAGGTTAAAGTGTGGTTAAGTGGTCCGAAGAAATTCAACCCCAAATTGCATAAGCCCTGAAACAGTAACACTGTACGATGTTCAACAGGGTAAACGAAGAGACCCTATGAAGTTTCCTTCAATGGGTTTCTTGGCAGCGGAGACCGGATTACCAACCTTGCTACGCAAGGATTGGCGGACCTGTAGGGGGTGGCTTGACAAGACAAAGAAAGCCTGAACGCGAAGCGTTCTTGGCTGTTTTTAGCCCCAAACATTGTGCAAGCACACGTTTGGCCATAAAAAAAGCCCTGATGCTGTGCATCAAGGCTTTTCCTTGTAGACATTCTGTATATAAAATCGAATCGAAATCGTAAAAAATAAGTCACATAAGTAGGGCGCAACCTTTTCAAAGGGTGCCTTAAAAACATTAGTAACAGCCTTTACGTATGTCGTTTTTACTTGTATTCCTTCAATAAAGTTTCAGCCGCTAGTTTCCCTAATTCATTAGATGCTAATGGACTTGCACCTGTTATAAGTTTTCTATCTATCGTTACTGTTTTATCAGATTCCGTATTTACAATTGTGGCGCCTAAGTCTTTCAATTTTTCACTCCACCCTTGCGTCATGTGCCCCGGTAAATAACCTACCATAGGTGTCATTTCATCCACAGCGTCAGGAAAAACAGCCATTCCATATCCTTCATAAAGAAATTTTTGACCATCTAATGTCGTAGACAACAATGCTGCTGGCCCGTGACAAAGTGTGATTGTAAATAAGTCGCTTTCGTGAGCCCAATTCAAGGTCTTTGCAACATTACTATCTTTTGGAAGATCAATCGTTGCGCCATGTCCACCAGGTATAAATACAGCCGCATAAGAACTATCATTTGCAAATGAATTGGTGATGAAATCAGTCAATTTTTTTGGTTGCTCAAAATTCGTTTTATACTCATTATAAATAGCTTTCACATTCTTGTCCTCATTAGGGAAAGCCCACATTTCGAATACAACAGGTTTACCTGTAGGAGTTACAATTTCAAAATCGAACCCTGCATTTTTAAGATGCAGCATTGGCACAAGTGCTTCTACTGGGTGGTTTCCTGTAGAAAACATTTTACCATTTTTCATCTGTAAATTTTTGTGTTCCGTGAAAATCACCAACACCTTAGATCTCTCTCCTTCGTATTTAGTGTATTGAATGTCTTCAAAATCTGTTACAGAAACAGTTCCTAAATTCAATGCTAAACTTGACGGGCTATACGAGCCGTCTTCTTCTAGTGTAGGCTTTGTGATAAAGTAGATTACAACCAATGCAAGCGCAATAAAACTTACTAACCCAATTAATACTTTTTTAATCATGATTTGAATTTGTTATTTGAATAAAATTTAACTGACTTTGACTACAATTTTTCCTTTTGCTCTGCCTGTTGCGAGGTGTGTGAACGCCTCAACACTTTCGGAAAAAGGATACACTTTATCAATAATTGGTTTGATTTTTTCATCCTCAATCAATGATTTGATTTCATTTAAATGCGCGCCATTAGGGTGCATTAAAATGAACTTATAATCAGCTTTCCTATCACTACTCGCTTTGGCTAATGCCTCGGGTAATTTATAGTCTGACATCCCTAACATTTTAGCACTAGCCTCATCCAAAGGACCTACAACGCTAATTACTATTCCTCCTTGTTTTACAACTTCAAAAGATTCAAGAGAATAGTTTTGGCCAAGTGTATCAAACACTATATCCACGTCGTTGGCTATACTCATATAGTCTTCCGTTTTGTAGTCGATTACTCTGTCTGCGCCAAGCGCTTTCACCCATGCCAAATTGGTTGTGCTTGTAGTGGTATATACAAAAGCGCCTTGTGTTTTGGCATATTGAATTGCCAAACTACCTACACCTCCAGAACCTGCGTGTATCAGGACTCTATCATCTTTCTTAATACCAGCAGCTTCTAAAGACTGGAAAGCTGTTAATCCTGCTAAGGGAATACTTGCTGCTTCTTCAAAAGAAATATTTCCTGGCTTTTTTGAAACCGCTGCACTATCAACAGCAACGTATTCTGCCAATGTACCCATTTGTTCTTGGGGAACTCTTGAATACACCAAATCACCAATTTCAAAATTGCTTACTCCATCTCCTTTTTCTGAAACAATTCCACTTACATCATAAGCAGAAATGCTTGGCAACGGTATTGGAAGCATTCCTTGCAGGTTTCCAAGGATGATACTTTTGTCTATTGGATTAATCGCAGCAGCTTTTACCTCAATAAGTACGTCGTTTGACTGAACTGCCGGTTTACTTAGTTCATTAAAGACTAAACTGTCCTTAAACTCACCGTATGATACTATTTGTAATGCTTTCATTATTGAATCGAACTATTTGAATTTTAAGTCGATACAAATATGTAATGAGCAATCGGAGGAAAATTTACCCTACGGTAAGAAAGCTATTTTCTTGCTTTTTCTGCTCTAATACGACTCAAGCTTTGTTGAGTGATACCTAGATAAGACGCGATATGAAAATTCCGAGTGTTCTGTTCTATTTCGGGATATTGCTTTAAGAATAAATCATATCTATCGGCAGCACTTAATTGTAGTTGATTCAAGATGCGCCTATGCAAACTAACAACATGGCGCTCTAAATTATGCCTTTGGTAAGGTTCGAATTCAGGGAAAAGTGAATGAATTCCATCCAATTCTTTGGCATTGAATTCAATAACTTTCGATTCGGTAAGACATTCTACGGTTAATGTCGCGAGCTCATCAGTATGAATCGCTATATAATCACTTATCCACCAATCTTTAATCGCAAACAATAGTGTATTCTCTTTACCGTTTTTATCAGTACAATAAGACCTCAAACAGCCTGCTGAAACAAAGAAAGTATTTTTTACTACTTGTCCTTGACGGATTAATACTTCTCCTTTGCGAAGTGTTTTTTCTTTCGAAATAGAATACAGGAATTCTTCCGCTTCAGGGCTTAAGATCAGCCTAGTTTTTATTTTCTTGATTAAATCTTCCAATTCCTGATGAGGTGATTTTAATAGTACCGTGAGCGAATATAATCTAATAAAAAACGGCTCACTATCACCTATGATAAATTGACAATGTGAGTTACTAGGATCAATCAGCACACAAGATCTTGACTAAAACGGCTGAATAAAAAAAGCCTCTTGATTTCTCAAGAGGCTTTCCTTGTAGACATTCTGGAGAAAAGGTCGAATACTTTAATGAATGATATTCAATAACTGTGTTGGTCGATGATTTATCCAAATTATATATTGACCGGTAGGCCAACTTTCAATGTTTATGGCAATTTTCGGATCTATACTTTCTGAAGCAAAGATTTGTTGACCATGGATGTTGTAAATGGTAATTGACCTTAGCCCTTCCGAAAGTTTATCAATAAATATATTTGTTGAAGCCGGATTTGGATAAATTCGGGCATGAGCGCTTTCAAGGTCTTTCTCGTCTATCCAAAGTACACTTACTCCAGCATTCGATCCTCCAACAAATTCCCATCTATAAGAGATATATGACGGTGTAATAGTATCTGGCTCCCAATACAAGGTATCTATATTCTGACAAGCCATTGGATAAACATTACCTGAAGACATATCTTGAACAGAATCATTCATAATTATTGCGGAAACTATCATTGAATCACTTAGTGGAACGGTATGATTAAATCCCATGTGACCAGCATCTTCTCCATATGTTGTGTCTAAATGAACGAGACCGCCTTGTAGATCAGTGATATCCCAGTAAATCACATTGTGTTCCCTTGGCCAAAGCAAGTATGGACCCGCATGATATAGCTTTATGTAATCTGTATCGGAGACATTCACGCTCATTCCTAACATGGTGCAATCTATCTGTGCACTTGCACTTAATCCAAATACCGTAATCAATAGGGTCAATAGAAAACTTTTCACTTTGAAGCTTAATGTTTGCCGCTCAAATTTATACGCTTCCCATTCTCCTATGATTTTTGGAGGAGTATCGTTTTTCGTCATGATGATTTAGAATTTAAAAATTAGTATTATTTGCGTCAATAATACGGTGTCCCAACTCATTTTAGTTCACGTATGCAAGTGAATACTATGCATTAATTCTGTTTAGAGACTTGAATGGCTTTCATTACGAGTGCGATTTTTTTATTGCGAGTATCATCGATATCAAAATATATATACATTCGCCTCAGGGAAGAACTGACGCCTTCAACACTCATGAAAATCTTTTCAGCAATCATTTTGTTTGAAATTATCGGATCCTGCGCGAGTTCATTTAAAACGTTCCAATCTGTTTTGTTTAGTTTTTGATTAATATAATGCTCCAACAACTCAAGGTTCAAGTTCGCTTGATTATCTAGGGCTAGAACAAGAGGGGTTTGGTTTCTTTTTAGTTGCTGTATTTGCTCGAGTAACTTATTTCTTTTTAATCTAGAATTCCTTATTCGAAAAAATGACACTAGCGCTAAACCTAAGATTATGCAGATAAAAGATACCACGAGCCGGATATTTCTTCGAATTACTTCAATCCGCTCGCGTGAGCGCTCTTTTTCAAATATTATTTCTTCCTCTAAAACAATTGTCTCGGCGATTAGAAGATGGCTAAAACGAATTGAATCGTTAATGCTCTTGTATTTGATTTCATGATCAAAGGCATTCAGGGCTTTTTCAAATTCACTTTTGTCCACATGAATTTGCCTAATTCTATGATAGACTTTTTCTTTAGTTCTGTTTGAAATATATTCTTCCTGATCAAGCAGTAGTCTTTGAATAGATACCAACCAATCGGTATCACTTTGATTTTCTATTACTTCAATCCTCGCTTCTGCTATCAAATACAGATTACCAAAATCTAGCGCTAAGCGTAAAGCCTCTTTTGCAAACAATAATGACTTATCCTCGAAATGAAGTTTTCTGTTAATTTTTGCTAGATACTGGTGACAACCAATCTCAAGGACATAATCCTGTTGACTTTGCACCTGTTTTAAGGATTCTTCAAATAACGCTTTTGCCTCAATTAAATGATCACGCTCATATTCAATTCTAGCCATGTTCATTTGAACAGTTGATTTCTCCTTGACACCTAGAGCTAAAAAAACTTCTGAAGCCTTTAAATAGTTAGATTCGGCCAATTCATAGTTTTCTATTTGAAGATTAATTCCCCCAATGCTTGAGTACATATAGGCAGTGAATAATGTATCAGCGTTGTCTTTGAATATATTCAGCGCCCTTCTGTACTTTCGGAAAGCACTAAGAAGATTTCCTTGGTCATTATACAGGTTTCCAATGTTTGCCTCTATAACACCGGATAAGGAGAAGTCTTGCAAATCAGTCGCTAATAAAAGAGCGTTCTCATAGTGCGCTTGAGCATCGTCATATTTACCAAGATCTCTGTAAACACTCCCGAGATTTACAAGGCCCCCTGCCTCTTCCCGAGAGTCATTCATCTCAATGGCCAATTCCACATATACTTCGAGCGCATTTATAGCCAAATCAGGGGATTTCCGGCCGTAGTTGGTGTAGAAGTATTTTGCTGCTTCCATTCTTACCTCATTGACAATGATCGAAGATTCCCAGATATTTCTGAGCGAATCTTGTACGTTTATATTGCCTTGAGAGAAACCACAAATGGGCAAAATTCCTATAAAAAGTAAATACCAAAATCTCTTCATTCCTGTATTGACAATATTGTCCGCATTAAACATCAAACTTCGGTAATGCTTTTAGTTTTTTTTCACGCCTTTACGTGAACATGTCGTTTAAGCAGTGTTGTTTACCAGTGGACTAAACTATTTCCTGCAATTTCAGAAAAATAAAAACGGTTACACTTTATAAAAGTATAACCGTTTTATTGTTCTAGTAGACATTCTGGAGAAAAGGTCGAAGCGTACCTCTCAGCTTAAAATTCGCAAGTTCAAATCCTCCTATCTACGGCTGGCGTAGTATTTTTTAAAGGCCTGATTCTAGGGTGTTTTCATTTTGTCTTTAGTATTGAAAACAAAGTTCATTCCGGATAGGGATTTATAGCGCTTTAGGTATTCTATAAACCCAGGTGCATTTGATTTATCAACGATGGCACTCCCTAGGTAATAAGCTGGAAGTGATGGGTATTGATGGTGTGCTTCGTGAAGATTAAAATTGAACAGAAAATAGTGAGCGAGAAACTTAGGGAATGTTATGCTGCGTGTATAAATAACTTGATCACTGTAACGAATTGGCCGGACTGGGCTATTCCCAGCAATAGGAATATCAATATGCGAATGTTGGCTTAAGATCACGAGGTCGCTTATGACCAAACTTAATATATAGGCGGGTAGTACGTAGAAAAATAGAGTCTTGTTTACTAGGATAATGATTCCTACGTAAAGTAGAAGTAGCACAATGATATTCAACCGTATTCTGCTTATATCTTTTGGCTTTAGGTGGCGATTCATCTTTTCTAGATTCCAATAGTTTCCAAACCTATAGCCAAGCGTGAAAAGCGGTATGTATAGGCGCCAAGAAATGTTCACGAGTGCTCTTGTGAAGCGGGAAAATTTAGGATTGACAGTACCCTCTGTTGTCGGGTCCTTATCTCGAAACCCTGTCCATTTATGGTGTAGATTATGAATTTCTACCCAAGAAGTAAAGGGGATTAACGAAAGGAAACCCATGACATGGCCAAATCCTTGATTAGCCCTTTTGGATTTAAAAAAACTCTTGTGTCCGCATTCATGGAGAAGAATAAAACATTGAAAGAAAAATAAAGCGAGAAGTAGCTGTGAGAGGATATAAGAGATTGGGGAGTTCAGCATTGTATTAAGCAACACAGCTAGTCCCAACTCAGTAAATGGTACGACTAGAGAAACGAGTGCCTTAGTATTTGAGGGGCGCTGCTTATGGATGACTTTCTTCATATGATCTCCGTGCTATGTTTGATGTTATAGAACTCAACGAATTTGAGTCGCATTTCGACTACTTTCTGTTCAATATTTTCAGATGTCCAATTCTTTATTGACACGGATTCCATTGCACATACTTCCATAACCCCTCCTGATACTGATGTGTAATTATCAAGGTTGTCGTAACCTTTTGGAATATAAACGAACAACGGTGATATATTTAACTTTCCGGCCAGGGCCACCCTATACACTTCAGTATTGAATTCAGCGATGCCGTTGATATAGTCATGTACGCCTTCAGATGATCCTGCAAAACTCAGAGGTTTATGTTGAAGACGTTCTTCAAGCCGCTCAAAAAAGCGGGCTCTGCGTTTCGGATGCTTCTTTTGTGGAACGTAAATGACGCCCATTCCGAAAGCAGTTAGCGTTAAGGGTATAAGCTTAAGGGTTTTTTCAGAGAGTAAAAATGGCACGTTAAGTCCAAGAGCTGTTAACGAGAAGATGTCGAGCAGGGAATTATGATTAAATGTAATAAATGTGGGTTCAGGAGGTAGCGTGTATTTCTTAGGGAGTACAAGACGGAACCCTAAGAATCGGAGAATAAGTTTTGACGAAATTACAGTGAGGACCTTACGGTTGAATGGAACAAGTCCGCCAAAAGAAACAAGGCGTAGGGTAGTTGAGACAATCCCGAATATCGCGAGTATCAGAAACGTGACCGTTAGTTGATAAACGATTTTCATGATTTACTACAGACTATGGTTTGCATAGATAGATTTAGTTGTTTCTGGAACCAGAGGATTGGAGATAGAAGGAATTGTCCCAAGAAGTAGGGAAAAACTATTTTATCTAAGTTCAAACCTTTCCCAAGCGTTCTGAAATAGGCTCCTGTGAAAATGTAAAAGTAGGCTGGGAAGGCACCATAGGGAAGGTAATGGTCGATCTTGTAATTGTGTTTTTGAAGAATATTAATCAGGTTTTTTTTATCGTAAAGTGCTGTGTGTTGCGGAGCCTGTATACCGGGCCATTTTGATTTGAATAACTTGAACGTGAGTGAGTCAAGTCTCGGCACTTCGATGATTAATAGTCCACCTGGTTTTAGCAATGATTTGGCATATTCTAAGCTTTGATTTGGATCGTAGTCGTGCTCGAAGAAGTGCCACATGGTGATCAGGTCAAAGGATTGCTTGGGTAGATCTTGCTCATAGAATAGTCCTTCGTGAAAGTCGATTTTTTCAAACTCTGGATAATCTAGGTTTTCTTTAAAATCGACACCACTTATCTGGCACTCATACTTTTTGTTGAGATGAAGTAAAAATGTTCCTACGGCACAGCCAACATCTAAAACTCGTGTGTTTTTATCGATCTTCATATAGGAACGCACGAGTTTTTCTTTTTCGCGGTCATGCTTGCTCATGGCATGTTCATAGAGGGGGGTTAGGACTCCCCAATTCTTCTTTTTACGGTGAGCGATATATTCGGTATCGTAAAACTCTTTGATTCCGCTTATTGAAATCCTCGGGTTCTGGTATACTAACTCACAATTATTACACTTAACGTATTGAAATTCGCCATCCTTTCCTGTTAGGTCTTCTTCGCCCTTCAAGAAGAAGGTACTTTCGTTTGAACCGCATTGGTAACAGTTTACAGATTCGAAATCAAAATGATCCGGGTTTAAAAAGGTCTTGATATTCAAGATAGGGTCAAATTCTGCCATGCTAAAATGCTGTGTTGGTGAGGATGTATAGAAAAAGGAGGAGGTATCTGGTATGTTTCTGCGCGGTCAGTACGGCCGCTACACTAAGAAGTAAGAAAATAATCGAGACTTGCGAAACCCCATCAATGAAATAGCACAGGGCATGAGCGGTGATTAATATGGGCAACGCAGTGATCTTGCTGATGATGTCTTCATCAAGGTATTCAATTAGCATGAAAATCAGAAAAAGACCTAAGGTTGCGTAAGCGTCATGGCTACCAAGTGCTATCACCGCAAAAGGGTATTTGAGAAGCGGAAGAAGGAGACGGATTTTTCGAAATGAAACGAGAAAATAATAGCAGATTTCGGATAGAAATAGGAAGGAAATAAGCAAAATAGCTTGCAGTCCGTCCTGGAAAGAAATAAGAAGGGTGAATCCTATGTATAATGCATAGAAGTATCGCTTTAAACTTACGGCGGTGGTGGACGACGTATAAGATCTGTTCGGTTTATGTTGATCAATTTTTGAATTAGCAACATCATCATATAACCTGAACAAAATTAGGAATGCCAATACTCCGACACTTTCCGCTAATCGGTGACCGTTTAGTTCAAATGAACCGTATGCAAAACATACGAGTGCAAAGGCTAGTGCGGCCCAATGCAAAAGCACAATCCGTTCCTTAATATATGTAAACAGATCAGTCATCTATAAATTTTATGGTTCCCGTATCAGCATCTAATTGAATGAGTTGCCCATCTTTTATTCGGGCGGTTGCGCTGGGAACTCCGACGATGGACGGGATTCCAAATTCTCGTGAAACGATTGCGCCGTGAGAGAGCATGCCGCCTCGTTCCACAATCAAACCACTAATTAGCGGAAAAACCACGATCCAACCTGGATCTGTTTGTCTTGTGACCAAGATATCCCCTTTTTTCAGTTTGTAAGCCTCGGATATGGACTCAATGACGCGTGCACGTGCAGTCACTTTTCCACCGCAAGCACTCATACCCTGTATTAGATCAGTTTCACTATTTGACTCATCTTCATTTTGTGAGCCTGCGATCTGCCCGTTTACTGTGAAAAACTCGTCAGGAAAGGGTTTTTCACACTCTTGCTGATAGTTCCTTTTACGTAAAGCTATTAGGTCTAGGTTTGCCTCGGGTAAGATTGATGAATATTCCATCAATTCGGTGATTTCTATGTAGGATAGGAAAAGTAAGTCATTGGAATCCGCAAGTAAATTGCGCTTTTGAAGTTCGCCGCCAATTTTCCTGATGACTTTTTTGAATTGGTAATAGAGTTGTGCTTGCTTTAGACGGGCCCGTTCCCTAGAACTGATGCCTCGCATAGCGTTCCGAATAGAAAGGTTTAAAAGTCCATGAAAGAAAAGGGCTACGGGGAATACTATGCCGTATTTTGTCCAAATCTTCTTAATAAATCGTTGCCTAATTTGCTTTGCTTCGTCTGCGGTGGCAGCTATTTGAAGAGCGGGATCATGTTCATTTATTTCATCATATTGTTTGAGAAGTTGGATGAACGCTAATGGATTATCGCTGAAGTTATCTGCAGTAAACATGAGTTCTCCCGAACATCTAAAACCCCAATTTTCCAAGTAGGAATGGATCAATTCAATCGCTTTGAATTCTTTGGATTTGGATCCATAAAGATTCCAAAAATGGTCAGGCTCCATATCCCGGAAATCAGAATACAATACACCGTCTTTTCTAGTGGTTTTCAGGATTTCGTGAATGAGCAAAACCGGTTTGGTACTCACAAGGTTTGGAATAGACTGAATAAGTTGATTATGAATTCCATAAGCTTCCTTTCCATAAAATTTTGAGCAGAGCTTTCCCAAGAG
>ENA-OSIY01000258-OSIY01000258.1-marine-metagenome-genome-assembly--contig:-NODE-258-length-31106-cov-11.257856_pt1 | contig 31106 bp, 24 predicted proteins | sample MGYA00237884_ERZ534233 | MGnify/ENA primary metagenome ERZ534233 (study PRJEB26412, sample SAMN06343840) | marine metagenome | isolation source: estuarine water | place: USA: Columbia River Estuary... | reverse complement strand
TATCAAATTTGATATATGACAGTTTATAAACTTCTTTGCCGGACTGAAAAACTTCTTGTGTCCCGAGCGAGGCGGGCATAGGGGTTTACTTAGGTTGTCTTGGGGGTTTATTGTGATTTATTAGGGTTAATTTATGACAGTTTTAGGACACAAAAAACTTTCCTGTCCCGAGCGAGGCGGGCATAGGGGTTTACTTAGGTTGTCTTGGGGGTTTATTGTGATTTATTAGGGTTAATTTATGACAGTTTTAGGACACAAAAAACTTTCCTGTCCCGAGCGAGGCGGGCGGGTATAGGGGTTTCGCTTGGGGTTTATCTGGGTTAATTTATGACAGTTTTAGGACACAAAAAACTTTCTTGTCCCGAGCGAGGCGGGCGTGTGTTGTATAGGGGTTTCTCGTTTGGGGGTTTGGTCTTTATTGTGATTTATTAGGGTTAATTTATGACAGTTTTAGGACACAAAAAACTTTCCTGTCCCGAGCGACCGCGGGCGGAAGCCCGAGAGTATTCACATTTAGCAAAATGCTTATCGATAACGTTCAATGAAAAACTGATTATACATAAAAGAATGTTCAAAGAAGTTGTTACATTATTACAATTTATACTTGTTTTAAAATTATCAATTTCGCGATCTATAATATTATCATTGTCAGAGCCTCTTAGTTTTCTTAATTTTTTAGCTGAATTTATTGTATAAGAAACATTACTACTAGTATTTATACGAGAAATCGCAGAAAATACTCTTATTATATATTTACTAGAATGCGTCACGAATAATCTAGTATCATCAGGGTAATGATTGTATTCTTTTATAATATCACCGAGATTTTCTATTAATGAATCAATGTATTCATGTTGTGTTATAGTAAGACTAGTAAATTTCAATTGTAATTGTCCAACTACATGATTGATAGCTCCCTGTGTGAAATATGTCTCTACTCCAAAAAAATTTGTTTTACTTGCTTGTTCTTTAAGAGCTACAGCTTTTGGAATATTTTTTATCTTATATGATTCAAAATCATTTTTAATATTATTATATTTTCTAAGTTCTTTTTCATATGTAGTTTTTAATCGTTTAAGCTGGTCTAATTTTCTCGTAGATCTATTTTTAACATTCCTATAAGACTTATTTTTATTTATTAAATCTAAAATACTTTTTTTTGTTACAGTATTTTTAATTTTATTGATATACATAAATAGTTTGATAAATGCCCAAGTATGCTGGTTCAATACGTCATCTTTATTACTATTAGTATTTATATAAAAAATAAAATTTCTCGGAGAACATGGTAATTCCTTATTTCTGATAGCAAAATCATAATTTGTTGCTATACTAGAATGAAAGAATGATGTTCCGTATATATTTGTATCAAATACAATGTTGGCTTTTTCTTTAAAAAGAGATATAAAAATATCATTAAAATTATCAATAAATTGACTAGAATTTTTCCCATCCATAGTTATGTCATAGTCTGAATCTAATGATATAGAACCTGCTGCTGTAACAGTACATTCTGGTTTACAATTTAATTTATCTATTATTTCTTCAAGTATTTTATCTACAATCTTTTTCCTAAATGGGTTAAAAACGTCAAGTATTTTAGAGTCTTCCTTCGCATTTTCCCATGTCAATGGTTTAAATCCTGTTTTTGTTTTGAATACTAAACCATTAGGAGTCATTTTGACATTTTTATTATTTTTTATAAAATCATTGAATATCTTTTGATGTTCTAACATATATTATTTATAAATGAAAAAAAATAAAAAGAAATTGTATCTAATTTTTAAACAAATTTCACATTTTTTGTTCCGATAAAAATAATATCACTGTAAAATGGATATCATGATTGTTTAATTTTCTTTACTGTTAATTTTATTCTTTTGTTTTAGATATACAGGGGCAATGGTTCGTAAAACAGATGATTCAGAAAACATGGAATTCCATGGAATTCTGACAATGCTGCCATCTATTGGAAGCAATGGAGGAGGAGATGGGAGTTTAGAAATTTCAGGAAAAGTGTACACTGACTATATTCAAGGGAATTTAGAGAATGGACCAGTTGATATAAATGGTATTTCTATCGGGAATGGAAATATAACTATTACCAATACATCTGAAACTGGAATTACTCCTAGTACAGGCAATCATTTATTTTATGTAAAAGATAATTTATTGCAAAGTTTAAATTCGACTGGGAATCTTACAGTGTATCAGCCTACCAATACCAAAGGTGATTTAATTTCTCATGATGGGACTAAACAAATTAGAATTCCAATAGGAGCAGACGGGTATTTTTTAAAAGCTGATTCAACATCAAATTCTGGACTAACATGGGCAAATTCTGGAACAGTATCGACAAATTTTAAAAAAGAAATAACATTAATAAATAGTGGGAGCAATAATGCCGCCATCATGTATGATAAAATATATTTACCTATTTTTTCATCAATTACTTCTCAGGTAAATAGTGGAGCATCTGGTGTTTTATTATTTTCTAAATCAAAAGACTCTGACTACGGACAATTTACTAGAATTACAGGGACTCCCTCATTATCATCAGGGAATAATATTGATGGATTATATAATAATTATGAAGCTCCTAAAGTGTATAAAACTTCATCTGAAGGCGACGGAGTTTATTCTTTGTCAACTAATACAGATTATGCTAGAACCATGGTTACCCTTTCCAATACAACTTGGACAAGTTTAGGAGCTAATTATACTGTTTTGACTGGTGCTTTTTTTATAACTATTTATTCTGATACCACCGACTGTCCTAGCGGGTCTTTTTTAATATGTAAAAGTTTTTCTGACTGTATTTGTCCAGCTATTAATAAATTAAGTTCTTCTCCTGGGACCAACGCATGTAATTTAGAATTAAGATGGACCGCGTCAAATGGTATAGAACTAAGGAAAACATCTAATGATAATAATGCCATATATAATGTTGTAGATAATTTTATCCAGTCAACCTCTACGTCAATTAATTTGTCTTCATCTGTTCCAATTTTATTAAATTCTAGTCTGTTTAGATTTTATGAAAAGAAAAATATAGTAATAAGGATAGTAAGTAATAATATTCAAAATTCTCCATGCTCTATTATTTTTATTTCTAAAAATAATAAATTGACAAATGGGTCCAAGTATTGTCTTTTTTCTCCTGGTAAAAATACATTAGAAAAGATATTAGTAAATTGGGATACAAATTCATTATTATCTATTAATAAAACTGGCGTTAATTATGATGGGGAATACGTGATTAATTTTTTTCACAATTAATATGTATATTCTACATGATATATTAACTGTCTATTCTCAGTAAGAGATTTATTAGTATATTCTACCATAATAAAATATGAAGGAGATATGTATGATGATCCGATTTTACTTAATCCTAAAGGATACATAGTATGTTTTCCGATAGTAAAATTTTTTACCATTCTGTTTCTAAGACTAACTGTAGAATTTACTGGAAACACTTGCATTGTGTTTTTATTTAGAGTAAGTGCTGAATTAACAGAATTTTTACCAATTATTTCTCCTATCACTATATTATCTATAAGAATTTCAAACCCTATAGGGAGATTATCAATATTCGGAGTGTTAAGAGGAATTATACTAGAACCGGAATTTACTTCGCTAGTTAAAACTCCTATGTCACCTATTTCTATATAAATATCAATGTTATCATTAAAATTAGATGATTCTGGCGAAATATAAAATGCCAATATTGATACTGGATATTCAAGATCTACTATTTGAGAACTTGTACTATTCATAGGGCAATCAATTTTCTTCCCTTCTACTCTAAAAAAACCTTGTGTTGGAATATTTTCTTCCTTTATTATAACTTGATTATTCCCGATTACCTCTATCATACTTGTAAGATTATCTATAATTATATGATTACTGTTATTCGGACATCTTAATGGTTTATATATAATAGACTCGGTAAGTGCTGTCACATATGCGTTTTCCGTGGAACAAAAAACTTTCCACTTAATTATATTATCTCCCATTTACATTATACTGAGAAATTAATAAACTCTAAATATTTCAATTATAAGTTTTCCAGTAGATAATGAAGCAGGTGTATCAGAACTCATACTGAATATCATGCGTGTTATTCCTTGATCAAATAATACATTATTAACTATAGACAAAGAATGTGCCCCTTTTGCAGCATAAAATAATGTTTGATTATATATTTCTAAAGATTTTTTATTTATACTAGATTGTATTAATTTTATAGTTGCACTTGTATTGACTGATGCAGTATTCGTATACCCTGCAACCTGTACCCTGTATGTTCCAGCAGGAAGAAAACTAGTTGCAACACTCGAAATAGGGGTAAATATTGTAATAGGGATAACAAAATATTCCACTGATTCTATGTATTTATGAAATGTTCCAAAAGTTGAAAAAAGATCAGCTGGTATTGTAACATTTTCAAATGCTTCAATACTAATATTACAATTATTTTCTAAAGTTATCAAGTCTCCGCTGACAGATGATGAAAAAATAACAACTCTTATACGTGTGCCAATAAAAGAATTTATTGCTAGCACCAGAGGAGTACTTGTATTGAACCCGGTTAATCTTTTAATAGTTGTCCCTAAAACGGAATTCCATGTAATACCTGTATCATAACTTACTTGGAATTCTGTAGATATCATTTTATTATTTATTTTTAACGGATTATCGATTGAAATATTGGCTGATATTATATGTAGACCGTTTTTAGCAAAAGAAATATCAGTATTTCCAGGAGTAAAAGATGTTCCTCCTGAATTAATAGTGGTAGTTTGCCAAGGTATATTATACGGGGTCGAGGTCAATACTGGGGTAGCGGTAGAAATAGCTGAGAAGTTTGTTTGATTTGTAAATAACGAGCTGCTGACCTTCATCATTAAAAACCCTCCTTTTGCTCTAACATTGGAAGTTCCGTCGTTTATTTTAGCTTGCATTTTAACTGAGCTAGTAGTTGCTGTTAAAGATACGATACCATTCCATGTCATAGTTATGACATTTTGAAATTCTCCAGATCCATAATCAAGATACTGTGTTCCAGTGTAAGTTCCTGGGATAACAGAACCAGTCTGATCTACTAATCTAAACCAGCCAGACGTGTCAGTTCCGGTAGAAGCAGAACGCTGAAAAGAAATTTTAGCTGAAATTGAATAATTTCCAGTAGTTGTTACACTGAAAGTTGAACTTGGAGCAGTAAAAGTATAAATATCGTCATGGATATATTCATCTGTCATAACAATATCAGTATAAGTACTGATATTTAAATTAGTCCATGTATCAGTCCACGTATCAATATATTTGTTATCAGGTACCTTAAAAAGCTGAATCGCGCATCCACGAGACGTATTTATAGTACTTGTCCCAGATACTATATTCGCTACAACTTTAAATAAAACTCCTCCTTCTGGAACTATCCATGTGAATCCAAACATAGAATTATCTTCGCCTGTAGTTTTATTAGAATGACTCGTATATATATCTACACCTAGCTCTGGGGAAAATGATGTCCCGGTTAGAGTATAATCACTATAGACTGACCACTTTACAGTCGTATTAGAAACGTAAGAATCTGTAATTCCAACCATTTGGCCAAAAAATATATATGTTCCAATTTCTTTAATAATATAATAAGTTTTATTATATGATACCTCGAAATGAGACCGATCTACATTGTTTTCTGTGCCAAATGAAATATCTGTAACAGAAGAAAATACGGCTTGACTACTTATTTTTGTCAATTTCATATATCTTGGCTTTACAGGGTCTATTAATTTATCATGAATATTAGTCCCCTTCCATTTCATTTGATTTGAAGAAATTAAATCGGTTGTCAAAACTGTATTATTAGTTGTTCTAGGTGGGACAATGTTTGTTGCGATATTTGCATCAACATAACCTTTATTAACTGCGTCTGCCGCGTTTACTGGTGCTGGTACTTTTACTGAACCAGAAATAACATTTAGACCATTTTCTATTACAAATTCAGAACTACTCATACTTTTATTATAGATAAATATTTTTAATTATTTTTATTTCCAGAAATTTGATTAAAATTTCCAGAATTTGTAATATTAGCTGATAAATTCCCTTTACAGTGATTCCCATTTATTATATTATTATTTGCTCCAGACATTAAATAAATTCCAATATTATTACCAGAAATTCTATTTGAACTCAATATAGAATCCGCCGATCCAGAAATACATCTTATACCATCGCTGGTATTATTTAAAATTAAATTCCCGGTTATAGAACTATCGAACCCGGATAAAGCTCCTATCCCAGTATTATTTGAAATTATATTATTAGAAATAATAGTTCTACTGTGTGCACTTAAATTTACTCCATTTCCTGTATTATCTTGTATTTTATTGCCTTGGATAGTAGTATCATTGCCGGATATTACTCCGCCTGAATGATTTTCATTTATAATATTATTATTTATAGTATTAGAATTTCCTTCTAAATTTACCCCATAATTTAGATTATGAGATATATAGCAAGAATTGATAAATATATTATCGGAACCTGCTATACTGGTTATTCCGTCGCCCTTGTTGTCTGTAATTACGCACCCAGAGTATTTAACTATATATGAGGCAGAATTTATATAAATACCAGAACCCCCGTTATTGTAAAAAAAACAATTATTAAAAACAGAACTTAAGCAGTTATTTATAGCTATTCCTCCTTTATAATTATTACTCAAAATAAATGATGAAAAAAACATAGTGTTACAATCTGTCATTTTAAGTCCAATATCGGAAGAATCTTGGGACGAAGAAGATTCTATCGAACATTCTCCGCATCTATACATGTATATATTGCTGTATATATTATCTGTTCCGCAGTGAACTATTACGCAACGTTTTATAAGAGTTCTGTAAGCTTGATTCATATATATTCCAAAGTTTGGCGAATTAAAAATCATAAGATTTTCTAACGATGCCCCACCATTAACCGATTGAGCTATAAATGCTTGATCGACTATAGGGTCCCCTCTATACGGATACAATAAATTTAAAGATGTATTATTTGTAACAGAGGCAATTCTAAAAAAAATATTGTTAATAGTTATATAATCATTTACTAATAGCTCGGTAAAAGAAGTACCTGTCCCGGTAACTAGATCAGAACCTGCCGCAACAGATATTGTCCCGGTATTTATATGTCTCCCCGAGCCTTCTATTATAATCGAATATGAGCCAGTAAATGTGATAATAATTCCTCCAGGAACTTCTCCCATCAAAGTAGTATTGCTAGAAATTACTATATTTCCTGTTTCAACATATGTTCCTTTTTTAATATAAATTGATTTTTTTCCAGCATCTATGGCTGATTTTATAGTAGTAAAATCAGCCGATCCTGCTACATCTACGATAGCATCATAGGTATTAGCTGGTACAGCGCCCCAAACAAGACCTGAAGATGTGGAATCATCAGATTTTAAAAATCTTCCATTTAGTCCTACTGGGACTCTAACTTGCGTGTTCCCGTTGTACGAAGCTATATCACCTTTAACACTTAAAGGTTGATAAGTTGTAATAGAACCATCGGAATTTATACTTTTAAGAAGCGAATCAAAAGAATCACTATAAAATCTATTACTACCAATGCTTGGAGTAGCTGGAACTGTGATATTATCTATTTCAATGTAATTACTTGCTGATAAATTTCCACCTACATTGAGGTCTGTGCCGATAAATGCTTTCTTGGCAACTGCAAGACCGCCATCAGTTGTAAAAGAACCTCCATTTGTAGAATTGGTAGCATCATCAGTATTTGAAATTGATACAATGCCAATATTTCCTATAATATCTAAATTCCCTTCGACAGTTAAACTACCGTCTCCGTAAACAGATGGGCTAGGAGAAGCAGATATAATAGTATCTCCTTGTATTTTGGTAATTTCTTTATTTACCATACTTTCTGGTCTTTAACTATACATTTTAAAATAAATTTTGATTTATTCGATGTTTTTTTTATATTTGTAAATATAAATGGCCAACGTTGAAATGATTATGATTTTAGGAATAAGTATAATGGGTCTTTGTGTGTTGTGTGTCATAGCTATGGTAATTTATAGTAAATCTGGCGGTTCTACAACAGCTGGAAGTGTGATAAAGGATGTTACTTCTGGACTTTTTTCAGGAACTGCAGCAGGAATACTTGATATTGGAAAACAATTCGGGGCAGCATTTGACGCTGACAATCAAGCATGTAAGTCTAAATACGCTGATAAAATTAGTTCCCCAGGAGACAATATTTTCTCAGACAATAAGCTGTGTTATATGTGCAAAAATGGGCATCAAGATAGGACAATTTATGGAGTTACAACAGAAGGAGCATGTGAAGGGTCTATTGATAAGCTTAAGGCTGCTAGAGTATCTGAAGGTATTTTAAAAAGTACTGATGTAATAGGTATGGACCATCTAGCAGCATTGGCGTACTTTTGCCCAGATAAATCTGGAAGAACTTTGGATCCTGTAACAAGTCCTACTGCTTGTATGGGAAGCTGCGGCGATTTGTATCCTGAAAGTTTTGAAGATTGGACAACAGGAAATTGTTACAGCTGTGATGGTGGTGATAGAAACTGGAATCTTTCAGGATCTGGTAAAGAATGCACTACAAAAGACGGTTCTGTTAAACCATGGGTTAAAGTAGGAACAACACATATCCCAGTAAAATGGAAGGAATCTACTCTTGAACCTGCAGTTTACCTGGGTAAACTTTAATTTATTTTTTCGATCGAGCCCAAACCAGGTCTTCTGCGAAAATTTTACTACTTAGAAGATTAGTATTCTTGGTCAATGTTCTTACAGCATTTAATTTCTTGACAACATTAGCTCTTCCGTAAATTTTCATAGCAGAATTCAATGCGCGATGTCTTGATATTTTGCTGTTATTTGTACTGTATCCAAAAGCTTTCAATTGCCCTTTATTTTTTATAGTAAATAATTTTGGTCCTTTTCCGGGATTTCCTCGATCTTTGATACATGATGCAGGCACAGAAGTTCCTTTTTTGAGAGTAGCATATTTCTTTCTGAGAATCATTCCAGAACTACATTTTTTCATCATTTTATATTATAAATGAATAAAAAAATATTCATTTATAATATAAATGGGGATAGCGAATAATATTTTAGCAAATACAATATTTATTATTCATCTTGCAATTATTCTATTTGTCATAATCGCTCCTTTTACTGAAATTACAGTATTTCATATTTTACAAATTTCACTTGGTTTTACACTGCTCATTCATTGGTTTTTAAATTCTGACATATGTTCTTTAACACTCCTGGAAGGAAGTCTTCGAGGAATTCCATCTAATGATACATTTATTGGCAAATTTATAAAGCCACTTTACAATATAAATGAGAATAACTGGGCTTTCTTTATAAAAATTATCACGATAATTCTAGTAATGATAAGTAGTTATAAATTGCTTGGAAATGAAAAATTTATCATTCTATCAAAATCAAAAAATTTTTCAGATTTCAAAATAAAATTAAAATCTTTATTGGATTGAATAAGTACATGAAAAAAACCCCTAAATAAATATTTAGGGGTTTTTTGTTTTTTTGTTTTTTTTTGTTGATATTTTATAGGAATGATCCAAATACGAAAACAATTGCATGGGCTACAGCATTAATTATAATATTATCTTCTTGTTTTTCTGTATTATTTTCTGTATTATTTTCTGCTGGTACAAAATCCTGAACATTCAAATTAATAGTATAATTATTTTGAATATAAAATACTGTAACACCAGGTTGTTGTTGATTTCCATTTTGAAACTGTCTTTGCATAGAAGACATATATTTTATTTGAATGTATTTAAATAAAAATTCAATTTTTTTTATAGATAACAACAGCTTTACTAACGCTGGTTTTCTTGGCAGCTTTACTAACGCTGGTTTTCTTGGCAGCTTTACTAACGCTGGTTTTCTTGGCAGCTTTACTAACGCTGGGTTTTAAAAATTTAATATATAAAAAATCATCGACTTTAGCGGAATCAAGGAAGACTCTAGCTTTACCATTATTATGGACACGTTTAAATCTTTGTATAATATCGTCTGGCCTTGATATAACCTTCATTTTCAATATTGTATTTGAATCGATTCCCAAATTTGTCAAAATTTTAAGATCTTCTTGTATTATAGGAGGTAATGAGTTATATTGTCTTGACAGTACAATAAACTGTATTTTTAACATTAAAATTTTAATACCTAATATTGTTCCTCCAGCTATCATTCCTATGATTATTTGTTTTCCAATATCTGTAAAATTATTTTTGTTATTTAAAATCCATTGAGTAACTTTTTTTACATTATTGGATTTTGTTAATTTTTCCATAGCATCTGAAGACAATGGGAGTTTTATAACAGAATCAATCATTATTTATAATATTCTTGTACAAAAAAAAATAATTTATATAAATTATTTTTTTGCAAATTTCTACACAGTTAAAAAAATAAATAATAAATAAGTAAATGAATACTGAGCAAGAACAAGTAATAAATGAATTAAAAAATGGTAAGAATGTCATGATGCTGGGGTCTGCAGGCACAGGGAAATGTCACGGTTTTGATACTCCTATTTTAATGTTTTCTGGAGATATAAAAATGGTTCAGGATATAAAAGTTGGAGATTTAGTCATGGGCGATGATAGTACTGCTAGAAAAATTTTATCATTATCTTCTGGGATAGACACTATGTATTCTGTTAAAAATGTTAAAGGCGAAGAATACACTGTAAACAGTGAACATATTCTTTCGCTTACTAACTCTAATAAGAAAATATACAGAGATAGGCCTGAAAGAAAATCTTATATTATCAAATGGTTTAACAATAAAACAGTAAAATATGATACAAAAACATTTTCTTATAAAAATAAGAATAAAGAAGAAATACACGAAGAAGTAAAAAAATATTTTAAAAATATTAAAGAAGAATCGAAGGTAGATATCCCTATAAAAAAATATATAGAAATCGCATCTGGTATAGGTAGGAGTTTTGTAGGTTATAAAGTTCCGGTAGAATTTCCAAGATTAGATCTTGATCTTGATCCATATATGGTAGGTTTTTGGCTAGGAAATAGTACAGCTAAAACTTCAGGAATTACATCTCAAGATTCTACAGTTTTACATTATTTTAAACATAATGCGGGGAAATATGATTGTTATCTGCAATATTGTGATAATTACTCTTACAGAGTAAATCACTTATTAGATAAAAAACCTTATGATCATAAGGGAAAAAATTATTTTTTAAATATGCTAAGAAAATATAATTTATTAAATAATAAACATATACCTAAAGATTATAAATGTAATTCCAAAGAAAACAGATTAAAATTATTAGCCGGGTTAATAGATTCTGATGGGTATTTAGATAAAGGAAATACTTACGAGTTTATACAGGGTCCAAAACATGAAAGGTTAATTGATGATATAATATTTTTATGTAGAAGTCTTGGATTTGCTTGTTATAAAAATGAAAAAAATACATCATGGACATCTAAAGGTGTAAAAAAATATGGTAAAGCATGGAGAATAAATATTTCTGGAGAAGGTATAGAAAATATTCCAGTTTTATGTCCAAGAAAAAAAGCATCTCCTAGAAAACAGATAAAAAATGTTCTTGTTTCTGGCATCACAGTAACGGAAAAAGAAAAAGATATATATTATGGGTTTGAAACTGATGGAAATCATCGTTATGTATTAGGTAATTTTATAGTAACTCATAATTCTTCATTAATTGAAGGCCTCAAAGATACTTTTCCAGAATTAAATATTTTTTTAACAAGTACAACAGGTGTTTCTGCATTGAATATAGGAGGGTCTACTGTCCATTCGTTTTTTGGAGTAGGTCTAGGTGATAAAGATGAATTACAGTTATTACGAAAAATTCTTAGAAATACCGAAACTAAAAATAGGCTAAAAATGAATAATATGCTTGTAGTTATTGACGAAATTAGCATGTTTCCTAGCGATTTGCTCAGTAAACTTGATTTTATTCTTAGAACTCTTAGAAAAAATGTTTCTGCTTTCGGAGGTGTTCAAATGTTATTTTCTGGAGATTTTATGCAGCTCGAAACAATAAATGCTGAAAATATACTTGATAATAAGCTTATCAAAAATTTTGAAATTATAGAATTAAAGAAAAATTATCGTCAAGAATCAGATAAAGTTTTTCAAAATTTACTTAATAATTTAAGAATTGGAGAATTAACTGATGATGATATAAAATTACTAAAATCTAAGAAGTCTACCCCTGCATCAAAAAATACTGTAAGAATGTTCTGTACAAATTCTAAAGTGACAAAATATAATATTGAAAAATTTGATTCGCTGCCAGGAACCCCTATAACATTTAATGCTAAATTTAGTGGGAGTTCTAAATCTCATATTGAAGATATCAAAAAACAATTTATAGCTAAAAACATTGATATTCTTGTTCTTAAGATAAATGCAAGAGTCATGCTTACTTGGAATATTAATGTGGAAGCAGGACTAGTTAATGGAAGTGTTGGAACGGTGAAAGGGTTTACAGTAGAAGGCTTGCCAATTGTACTATTTGATTTATTTGGAGAAATAATAGTTGAACCTCAGAATTGGCAGATCACAGATAACCTTGATTGTAAAATTTTATGCAAGGCGACGCAAATACCTCTGATAATAGCTTATAGTTTTACTATTCATAAATCTCAAGGCGTAACACTTGCTAAAGCCGTATTAGATTTAAATGGTGCATTTTGTAATAATCAAGTATATACTGGGTTAAGCAGGGTAAAGTCACTTGACGGTCTTACTCTTTTGAATTTCTCAACAGATAAAGTAAAAGTAAATAAAAAAACAATAGAATTTTATAAAAACTTAAAATAATTATATTGCATTGATATACCATAAATCAAGAGAAATTTTTTTTGAAAGAACATAATCATAAGGTAAATAAAAATACCCATTGTCTCCCCATCTGGAACTCCATGAATTAGATAATATAAAAACACGTTTAGAATCATCAAAGCCCCAAATCTGAACACAGTGGAGACCCTGTGAAACTTCATCTTTACTTGGCATTTCTACGATCCCTGTTGCTCTCGCGATTTCTCCTTCTATAGAACTATAAATATTGATCCCAAGAAGAATTGAACAATTAGAAAGTAAAACACTCTTTATATCTTCTAATTTTTGATTAACAGAATAGTAAACTAAATTTTGCCTATTTCTTCTTGCATATAATTTAGCAGATCTAGACGGCTCTACTTTTAAATTTTCATTAATGCACATGTGTTCAGATTCTGGACAAATCCCGTCATAGATCAATGCTTTTATAGCTGTTTTTATAGATATTCCTGTATCCTCGTCAGTATTTGAACCTTCTGAAATTCTGCCATAATAATAATTATAAAGAGCTGAACCTAAAAAATGAGGCTTCTTTGTTTTTTTAAGAACAAATAATAAGGCATTGATCGCCTGGATTGATGTACAGATTCCCATGTCCATTTGATCTAGTATCGCAGGAACAAAACAAGATTCGCGAATATCGTGTTTCTCTTTATCATTTGCAATTTCATTTGTAGGATACTTAAAATCGCGCTCATCTATAACACATTCTTGGTAATTATAGGACATTTGTAATTATATATTTCTTTGTATAATTATATAATTATAAATTAATTTTTGAATAAGATACAATATCTTTTAGAACTAGTTTGGATGTATTCTTCTTCTATATCATATTCTATGATATCATCGATGAAATCTGTAGGTATATTTGAAATACTAGGTATTTCAATATTTTTCATGAAATTTATAGGTTTACCTAAATTTTTATTTATATTATCAAGTCGTCTTTTATTGGATAAATCTTGTTTTTGTAAAATGATAATTTTCTTAGCTTTGCATAATTCTAAATGAATATTATGCGTCAATTCTTTTTTATTAGAAAGCATTTCTAATAAGTCATCAATGACTATATCATAAGAACTGTGTTTATACTTAAAAAAATTCATTTTCATAGTTGCTATCAAGTCTACTGTCTTTGATAAAATATGAGAATATTTTATTTTGTTTATAGTTTTTTCACTCAATTTCATTGATATTTATCAACTTTGTTTTTTTAAATCAAAAAATAGCTTATTCAATATTTTTTTATCTCTTTCTATAGATATACAATATGGAACGAGCATTTTTAAAACTTATGTTATCTGGTAAAAATACTATCAAATCTACTATAGATTATTGTAGTAATAGTAACGTCTGTCAAAGAAATAAGGATATTTTTGTTAAAAAATTATTAAATATATCTGGTTATAAAATCCCAAAGAATGCAATGCCTATCCCAATTTACGAAGAATTAGTTGAATTGTCTAAAAGAAAACCAGCAAACGAATTGGATGATTTAGAAAGCAATATCAAGATGACACCTGCATTTATCGATATTATCTCTAGACGCGGTTCAGATAATTTAAGATCATTTTTAGCATTTAATGATATTATAATCCCAGCTAGACGTAATAAATTTCTAGAGATAAAAGATAGATTATCAGGGTTATATTCTAATCCTCTAGTTTCTTCTACTCTTATCCCGCTTGCAACGAAGTATGCCGCATCAGCATTTTCCGATATTTCACAGGGATCAGATCAGCTTCCAAGGAGAACAAAAGTTTCTACAAAGAAAACAAAAGTTTCTACAAAGAAATCCTCAAAGAAAACAAAAGTTTCTAGAAAATAAGTGTATTTGTCAAAGTTTTTAAAATTTTTTATTTTAAATTTTAAATTACTTTTTTATTTTGTTTAGAGGGCACTTGTGATACGGACTCTATAAGTGTAATTGCCAGCTCCCGCACCGGCAGGTGCGTGTTGGATCTGGATTTGTTGAGCAGAATCCCATGTTGCACTAATTCTTTGACCATCGCTTCCTTTCGACGATGAGATCCTATTAATAGAACCTCCTGTTCCAGAACTCGAAGCACTGAATACCGACATTGCTCCATTAGTATTATCTTTATCAGCAACTAAAATAAGATATGACCCATAAGTTGTACTGTTTGTTACAGTAGCCAGAGTTGTAGAAGTTTTTCCAATAACAACATCTTCTACTAAAGAAAGACCAGGAATAGTAATACCAGGAGATTCTGGGTCACTTGGAAGAATGTTATTTACATAAATAACAGAGTCATCGAGAGTATACATTGTAACAGTTGAAATGAATGATGACACAGTTGATACTGCGCCTACATCGATATGGAATAAATTAGCTGTAAATCCTGTTGCTAGAACAGTATATAGCCCATTAGGTACAGCTGGTGTAATATTAGCAGATTCCGTGATTCTAATTTTATCCCCGATTGCCATGCCATGAAGAGCCTTATTAAGTGCCAGTGTATTTCCTGAAACATAAGTTACTCTTATATTTTTGTATGTTTTACCCTTGACATTAATTGCTCCAGATTTTACATTTTGATATTGCTGAATACTTGCAGCAGAAATACCAGCAACTCCGACAGCATCAGGAGTCTGAGCCAAAGTAGCAAAAGTAATCTCGTCTTGTGCTTCAGAATAAAATGAACCTACATAAGGAGCACTGAATAATGCGAAATCATTGCCAATAACCGGTACTGTTGTCAAATCTAACCCGTCGTTAAAGTAGTTAGGTTGCGGAGTATTATCTGCAGTAACATAAATTGTTGCAACTTTAGTGATTCCATTGTAACTTTTAATACGTCTAATCACTCCAGCTGCTGGACCATCAAGGATATGAATCCACCATCCTTTATAAAAATCATTTATAGAACTAGCATCGCCAAGAAAAGATAAATCTCCTGGTGCTATACTGCCACTACTGAATTCATGAAATTCTTGATAAACAGGGGAAGGAATAACAACATCGCCATTACCAGCATTATTAGCAGTCTGATATCTTCTTGTAAGAACACCAGAATCTACTCCTAATTCACCATTTCCAGAATTGAGAACAATGATATTATCAGTAACAACTAAAGTTTCGGTATTAAGCGAAGTAGTAGTTCCTTGGACAAGAAGATCTCCTGAAATAGTAGTAAGCGAAGAACCGGTACCAATAGTTACAGGAACTCCAGAAGTAAGGGTCGCGATAGTAACACCACTGGTTAAATCGGCAGATTCGATGGATACAGATTTAAGAGCATTCACATTGATTCCACCAGCAGCAGCCAATACATCTACGGTGTTTGTAGCAGTACCATCACTTTGAATTGTCAATTTACCAGAAGCAGAACTAGAATAAACTTTAACGGCGGACCCATTTGACCCAGAACCTTGGATAAGAATATTACCTCCTGTAGTTCCAGAAGCTAAAATGGAGACAGCATCACTGTCAGTGGCATTTCCTAAACTAGAAATAGAAATTTGCCCAGAAGTAGCATTATCGGCAAGAAGTTTAATAGCTGGAATACTTGAAGCAAAGTTACCTTTACCAAGAATAGATACATTTCCCCCGACAGTGCCAGAAGCTAAAATAGCAATAGAATCTTCTGTCTGTGAATCACCTGCAGCAGTTAATCCAATTTTTCCAGAAGTAGCATTGGTAGCACTGATATCAACAGCTCCTACTCCTGCTTGAACAGCCCCAGCACCGGTAATGAGGACGTTTCCTCCAACAGTTCCGGTAGCTTGAATAGTTAAAGCAGATGAAGTGGTAGAATCACCAGCACTTTCAACAACTACAGTACCGCTTGTTGAATTTGAAGCTGAAATTTGAATAGAATTTTCACTTCCTGTATCGTATGCACCAGCGGCTAAAAGTTTAATATTCCCCCCTGCAGTTCCGGTAGCTTGAATAGAAATAGAATCACTGTCGGTGGCATTACCAGCACTAACTAAAGAGATTTGCCCTGAAGTAGCATTATTGGCATTAAGTTTGATGGATGGGATACTTGAAGCGAAACTACCAGCAGATTGGATAAGAATATTACCTTCTGTTGTTCCTGTAGCATTAAGAGTAATAGAATCTGCAGCAGAAGCATTGCTTGCACTAGACAATAAGATTTGACCTCCAGCAGCAGAAGTTGTAGTCAAATTGATAGCTGGGTTAATTGCTCCATCAGCTGTCACAGAAACATTACCATTTGTCGCACCTGTTGCCCTTATTTTTATACTTGCTGATCCAGAAGAATCGCCAGCACTTTCCAAGGAAATTTGTCCAGAAGTAGCATTGTCTGCAAGAATTTTTACTGCAGGATTACTTGAAGCAAAGTCTCCAGAACCTTTGATAAGAATATTCCCATCAGATGTATCGGAAGCAAGAATTTGAACAGCGTCGATAGCAGAAGAACTACCAGCACTTGTAAGTCGAACTTGTCCTGAAGTCGTGTTTGTAGCACTTAATAAAACTGCTGGATTACCAGCAGCCATATTACCGGCACCTTGAATGAGAATATCTCCATTGGTTGTATCTGTCGCAATTAACTTAACACTGTTAATAGATGAACTTCCACCATCTGATTGGACTGTTACTTGTCCTGAAGTAACATTGGTTGCATTTACAAATACAGAATTTGTTCCTGTACCATCTGATTTGATATTTACTTTTCCAGTAGCATCTGCCGCAGAAGCCCACAGAGTTAATGTTCCTGCAGTTGTTTTGAAAAATGATGTGGCGGTAGCAGTAAATTCGATGGCATTTGTGATATCTAGCGATACCCTGTTTGTACCGTATACGCTTAATTCTCCAGAAGTCGTATTAATCGTCGTTTGATCAAGATCAGTAAGACCTTGTACAAAAAGACCCCCATCCCTAATATAAACAACACCTGTTCCCATATCAGGGTTAAGTGCCGTAAGAATATCAAGATCTCCTTTAACTACAAAATTATTAGGATTAGACGGAAGTGTGTGATTTGTTGGCATAAACTAATAGTTATAATATATATAAAGAAATAAAAAATTGACGAATTAAAAAATATTTTTATAAAAATCATCTAATTTTAAAATAGCATTATCTATATTATTTATTATCCCATAGATTCGATCTTGTTTTGATTGATAATTTGAAAAATTAGCCAATTCATGTAGTATAAATGCATTATATTGCGTAAATACATTAAAATTTGCGAACATGATTACTCCTTTAGTTTTTCGCATAGCCTTCTTTATTGGGCTGAAAATTGTTTTTGTATTTGCTGAAAGAGGATCTCTAGATAAATCTGTATAAATTTCAGTATCTACAAGAAGATGACCGTCGGTGTCAGAAGGAATTACTTCTTCTATTTCTGATAATCTAACTAATACTGATCTTATATGAATTAATTCTTGTTTTTGTCTTTGTCTAAATTCATGTTCTCCTGGAAGCATCGCGGGTCTGTTTGATAGATTAACTAAGTTATATGGACTCAATGGGATATTGTTTAAATTGCTCTGATCTTGGCCCATTTTTACTTTACTATTTGAAAATAAAAAAATATTTTATTTTCAAAAACTATTTTTTATATGATAAAAAGCTTGTCTTGTTCTTCCATCTACTGTCAATTATTCATAATCTCTGAAGCTAAGACCAACAGGAAATCTAGGGATACCGTCATCTGTCATCTCAAAATATTTAACAGTCAGATATTTTCCTATATACTTTTTAGCATTTTTAAACAGTTTTTTCCGTTCCAGGTGAGAACCTTTTGGTCTTACTGTGAAAGTTTTTTCCGGGTTTTGTGGAAGTCTACATATCCATAGGACTAAATCTTTTTCAACCCCTTCTCCAGAAGTAAAGTCAATTATTTCAAATTCAGAATCTATAAATTTTTTAAATTTTTGTAAATTTTTTGATCTATTTTTTTGCTCATAAGGACCGAGGAAATTACGAATGATAAGGCCTTCATTTCCTTGAGATACATATTTATTGTGAAATTCTTCAATTTCACTTGAATTTTTTATAATATCAGTATGGATCAATTTAATATGATTGAAATTATTTTCTTTGAATAATTTCTTAAGAGTGTCAAGTCTAATTTTGTAGTCATCATCGGAAACAAGGTCATATACTATAAACTTTATATTGAGAATAATTTTGATATCTTTTTCATTTAATTTTTGTTTTTTCACTATTCCTACGATTTCCTGAAAAGTTAAATCTTTAGAATATAATTCGCCATCAAGATGGAATTCTGATAAATGCTCAATTTCGTCGAGAATATGAGCTAATCCTAAAAATTGTTTGCCTTTTCTTGAATAGATACCTTTATTATAAGTGATTGCCCTGACCCCGTCCAATTTAGGCTGACAAAACGTTGGGAAAATTATATCATGGGCTCTCTTCGTGTAATCTAAAGCAAGCATAGGGAGAATCGGGCCTTTAGTATTATTTGTGACATTTTTCGGATTACTATTTTCCGAGTATCCTTGGTCTAATTTCTTATTCCACTTACCTTGCATTTCATGGAGAGCCTGAGTATAGTGATTGGTTTCATTTTTTTTACCTAAGTTTTTTCCTTTCACTATGACAGTTTCAAATGTCGTAAGTACACCATCTGTAAAACCTGAAACTGATCTAATAATAGAAGATTGTTGGTCAGGAGCAGTAGAAATTGTCCATTGTTTAACTTTATTTAACTTTGTAATACTGTATAAAGTTGGCAAAGTGATAGTTTCCATTATAAATAAGTATTTTTATTTCTTTAACTTTTGAAATCGATCATTCTGGTTCTGATTCTGAGTCGATTAAACAAACGTTTATTTGTTCTTCGAGGTCTTTGATTGATATTTCTTTTTTAATAATGGATCCATCATTCTTCTTTGAAATGAATATAGGGCCAACTATATTATCACGATATATCTTCTTGCGCCTGTACGATTGCCCTTTAAATATACTAAAATCATCTACTATGTCTACTATAATTGGCGTAATATTGTCGTGGCGTTTCCTGAATATTCTTCCTATAGCCTGGGTGATGCTCGATCGAGGAGTCGCAAATACCAGGCAATTCAATTTTGCTAGACTGAATCCTTCATTGCACATTCCATATGTTCCTAATAAAATTTGTTTTTCTTTAGCTTCTATCAATTTATCAGCTTTTTGGCTTCCAATAAAGAGTCCTGAATTTTCTGGAAAATGCTTATGCAAATTCTTTAACTGGACAGTCCGATCACTTATAACAAGAATGCAACGCTCAGGTTTATCTGATAATTCTTTTAAAATTTTTACTAATAGTAACGTTCTCTCTTCGTCTTCTGCGATATTACTTAACATACTGGAAACAGCTGCAGTACCATCTCTAAGAGTTTCTTCTTTGGAACTTTCTCCGAAATATTTATAAGTATGAATTTCTGAAGATTGTTTTAATTTATCAGAATTATCTGAATATAATACTTCGCCCATATACCAGTTCAAAATTTTTTCCATTTTATCCTTTCGTTCAATTGTAGCAGATAATCCAAAAAGAAATTTAGGTCTAACTTTAAACATTATTTTAGAAAATACTTCACTCGCGATTCCATGCATTTCATCGATTATACACACATTAACCCAGTCGAAGTCCTTTGAAGTTAATTCTTTCTTCATTGAAATACTTTGAACCATTCCTATAACTACATGACAATCCTGGTGTTCAAATGTTTTACCTTGGATATTACCTATCTTGATTCCAGGAATAAATTTAGTTAATTCAGCTTTCCATTGTTTCATCAATTCTATTTTATTAACAACAATGAGTGTCTTCATTGAAAAATCAGCAATAGTTTTAATAGCTAACACTGTATTATGGGTGACAATAAAGTCTTCAAGAATAAATCTTTGCTTACCATTTAAAGTAAACCCGTAATACTGTTTTGTCCAATAAATCGGGGTTATATTAAAAGAGATAGAATTGCAGCATTTTTTCAAATTTACAACTTTCTTAATTTTTAACGGAACAATGTGATTTTCAGAATAATAACCAATTATTTTAACAATATAACAGTTTTCTAGTATTTCCATACTGGTTTTAAATCCAAGTGATCTAGCTAAAAACAAGGTATCTTTTGCTGAAGTTAAATAATTAAATCGGGCAGAATAAATATCTTTATAATCAGTTTTACCAGGAGAATAATCTATTATTCCTGCAAGAATCATTAGACGTTGTTTTTTATCACAAGTTAAATTGTACTGGGATATCTTAAGAATTTTCATCGTGCTTAATTTTAATCCTATGATATATTCAGACCCCATCATTTCTTTAGTTTCCCAGTTAGTTGGTAATTCTCTTCTGAATATTTTCAATTTGCAATTACTATAAATGTAATCTCTTACAGATATATCGACGGTTCCAATTATAGATTCCATCATTTGTCTGGTCATTACTGCATTGTGAAATGTTTCACATCTTTTATATACAATTTGCTTTTTGATCGGACAAAAATAATTAACATCATAACAATTATTATCCATATTTTCAATGTTGATATTATTTTTAAGAGAAAGTATATGTGATGCATTACAAGTGAAACTTTCACTTTCATATGAAATTGTAAACATTTCTTCCGTGCCAGTACAAGTACTAAGAACCTGTTCTGGAATACCCGTTTCGCTTAATAATAGGTCTCCAACCTTGATATCTTGAACTTTTTTAATAGAACCGTCATTTAATATAATAGTGGTATCTATAGCAAGACACTTTCCCCCACCTGTCTGTAAACCTATAATTCCTCCTCCGACAGCTTTATCTTTTTCTAATTTAATTTTAGAATAACACTCGGTCTGTGCTCCAAGTCTTAATGAAATGTTGTTTTCCGGGAATTTTATTTTTGTTACTGGAAAATGAGTTTCTGTTTCAAAATTTTTAAGGAAATCGACAGGGTGATGAACTGGGAGAATCAAAGTTTCTTTAGTTTCTCTAAAAATTGGATACTCTTTAACCTGGAAATTTCCAAATGTAGTTTCTGGCGATACTGTCAATTCACTTTTAATTTTTTTGATTTGTTCTAGTGTTAATATTTTTTTAGGCACGATTAGACCGCGATTATCGATTACAGCTTTTTCCATTTGTTTATCAACTACTTATTTTTTTAACTATTTATCATCATTCAAGAGAAAATTTACTATTTCATAAGCCAATTTAAAAGAAATTCTCTTTCGAGCAAAAGAATTACTACTTTCGCGATAATTGCTTATAAATAATGAATTATATTTTTCTCTTTTTTCATTGAAAAACTTGTTGAACTTTTTAACAAGTTTTTCTTGTAATTCGACAGAAATGGTTGGTTCTATTACAAGAATAGCATAACTTCTATTTGATAGATCAGTGGTTTTATCTATATACTTTTCTTTGACATCATCGCCAATTATTTGCAATTGGATTTTATTACCACTATTATTGTCAATGCATTTCAATAGAATATTTGTAAATGTTGTTTGATCAGAAATTAAACGAGTAGCTCTATTTATTTTATAATTTTCATTCTGCGGAAGCATGTACATTTCTCCGCCAATTGTATAATTATTTTCAGAATTCAACTCAAATTCTATTTTTTTTAAAGATGGATAAATAAAGCAATTTGTTTTAACTTTATCAGTGTTTCTTGTAAATTGAAAACAGCAAACTACAATTGTTGTATCATTAAAAACTTTTTCTTCAAAAATATTAATCGTCATAATGGAAAATTTTTCAATAAAGTTTTTCCTGAGAATGATGTCAGCTATTCTGATAGAACAGAAGAAATTTAGTGGAATTATTAAAATTCCACCTAAGCAATTAGAATTTATAAGTATTTGTATAAAACACTTGTATAAGTCATTGACAAGATATTTATCAAAAAGTACCTTGTCCGTACTTTTGTTTCGGGCAAGATAAGGCGGATTTGTTAGCACGAAAGAATTATCTAAATTTGGAGGAAATAATAGCGTGTCTTGTTTTATTGTTTCTTTATTTTTTGGATCAATGTCATACTGTATTACTTCTATATCTTTTTCTATAAAATTTAAAAGATCTCCGTTTCCAGCAAATGGTTCAATAATTTTACAAATATCATTTGGAATATGCATATTTTGTAAAATATGTTTATAATTTGTAGTGTAAAATTGTCCTAATTTTTGTTTATTACCAGCTTTTTCCATTTATTTACTAACTAAATATTTATTTAACTAGACATCATACTTTGAAATTGTGTTTCAAAGTCGAGAGCGCTGTTAAACGTCGTAATCAAATTCATGTCATTTCTGCCAACTCGCAACGTCGGCACGAAGCTTGATGAAAATCCGAACGTTAAAAAAACATTAGTCGAAGAACGTTTATATACTCCTAAAAATGGTCTAAGGGTTTTAAATTTGTTAAAAGCAGTTTGAATATCTGTTTTTTGAAGCGCGAGAAGATCTTTGTATTCCTGAATCATATTTAGCTATACTTTACAACAAGAAATTAAAATTCCATTTAAAGAAAAAAAAATTTATTAAAGTAATATGGGTCTTGAAATAATTTTAGCAGCTAGTAGGCAAAAAAACGGAGATCTCGGTATTGGCCTCAACGGATGTATTCCATGGAATATTCCAGAAGACTTAAAGCATTTTAAAGAAATTACGATGGGGCATACTGTTATTATGGGAAAAGCTACATTTGACAGCATCAGTAAAGCACTTCCTGGAAGAAAATGTGTAGTTTTAACAAGTAATTTGAATTTCGAAATGGATGGTGTTGAAACTGTATGCAGTTTCGAAGCTATAGATCTAATCATTGGTCGCGAAACTAGTTGCAATAAAAAAGTATTTATAATCGGGGGGAAAGTGCTTTATGAAAAATACTTGAAACAAGCGAATGTTATACATCTTACTCACATTGAGAATGAAATATTATGCGATACGTTGGTTTCAGGAGGTATCCCAGGAAAATTCAACAAAATTCAAAATTACTCGGAATTAAAAGAAATTAATGGAATTAGATACCGTTTTTTAACTTACTCTCAAACTTTTGACAAATTAGACGAACAAAGATATCTTGATTTGCTTGAAAAAATTTTAGAAAAAGGAAGTATTAAAAAAGATAGGACTGGGACAGGGACCATTAGTATTTTTGGAGATCAATTGCGGTTTGACATTTCAGATGGGAAAATTCCAATGTTAACTACTAAAAAACTCCCATTTAAGACAATTCTTGAAGAACTGCTTTGGTTTTGCCGAGGAGACACGAACAGTATGATACTGTCAAAAAAAGGAATTAAAATTTGGAATGGAAATACTTCAAGAGAATTTCTTGATTCGCGAAATTTAGACTATGACGAAGGAATTGCAGGACCAATCTACGGTTTTCAGTGGAAACATTTTGGTGCAAAATACTCGCCAGAATATTCAGATACATCAAAAATTGACACTTCTATAATAGGTGGTATGGATCAGCTTCAAAATGTAATTAACATTCTAAAAACTGACCCATTTAGCAGAAGAATTGTTATGAGTGCTTGGAACCCGGGGCAATTGGACGAAATGTGTCTTCCGCCATGTCATTTTTCGATCGTATTTAGTGTTCACGAAGAATATGGTGAAAAATATTTAAGCAGTCATTTCATTATGCGCAGCACTGACGTTTTTCTCGGAATGCCGTTTAATATAGCTAGTTATACTATTCTTACACAAATTATCGCAATGAAATGTGGAATGAAAGCGGGCGAGCTTGTTTTTTCTGGCAGCGATATTCATATTTACAATGATCACATTTTAGCTATTAAAAAACAATTGGGTCGTCAAGTTAGAGCACCTCCTATTTTAAAAATCAATGACTGTATTAAAGATAAAGACTGGTCTGAAATGAAAGTCGAAGATTTTGACTTAATTGGGTACATTCCCAGCCAAGGAATTATTGCAAAAATGGCTATATAGTAGCTACTATCAATTTTCAAAATTTTTATTTAAAGAAATATTTCTTTAAATAATTAATGGTAGTATCTAAGAAATCGTTGATAGGGCTATGCAATATGCTTGGTATTAAACAAGTTTCAGGTAAAAATAAAGATGAACTTAAAGCATTAATAAAAGAGTATAAAGATCTTAAGAATATAAACATTATTCATCAAGAACCATCAAAAAATATTAAATATGTTTATCATTCGGCAGATCTACATATTCGAGTTCTTGAAAGACACGGCGAGTATCAACAAGTATTTCAAAATTTATATGATTATCTTAAAACACAAAATTGCAAAGAAGATTCCGTGTTTGTTATCAGCGGAGACATATTCCATAATAGGGATAAATTGGTTTCTGAATGTATTCTAGTTTTCAATAAATTTATTGAACAACTTACGTCGATTATAGACGTAGTGATGATAGTTGGAAATCATGACACATTTACTCATGGTGACAGGCTTGATACTATCTCCGGAATTACAGAAATCAAAGAATTTAAAAATTTTCATTTTTTAAAAAATTCTGGGATCTATAAATATAATAATATAGATTTTGTTGTATCTAGTTTAGTTGATAATAAATTTATTAACTATGAAATGCTAGTTAATTCTAGAAGCGACTCGATTCTCCCAGAAAATAATAGGAATATTTCATTGTTCCATGGTGCGATTTCTGGTTGCAAATTGGATAATGGACAGATACTCCCGGATTCTCTTGATACTTTAAAGTTAAGTGATCTAAAAGGGTTTGATTTTGTTCTTCTTGGCGATATTCACAAGCATCAATTTCTCACTCCTAGCATTGCTTATCCTGGAAGTTTAATACAACAAAATCATAAAGAAGAACGAGATCATGGTATTCTTAAATGGGATATCATTTCAAGGTCAAGTGAATTTGTAAAAATTGAAAATGAATATGGCTATATAACAATCGATATCAGGGGCGGTATTATTCCAGACATTGAATTTCCAAAGAAGTCTCGAATTCGTATAAGACATCCTTACACTGAAGAAATTGATATTGATAATCTAAAAAAACAACTATCTGAAAAAACAACTATCGTAAGTTTATCAAAAGAATTACTTCCTATTTCTCAAAATTCAGATGGGGTCGTCCCTGTAATTAACATTAAAGAAAAATCGGAAATGGAAATATTTGATAATTTAACTTCAAAATTTTCTAAAGAAATGAAAAAAGATTTAATTGAACTCCATCTTGACTACCAAAATAAATTTGACAACAGGACAGGTAAAGGAGCTGATGTGCTTCCTTGGAAGTTAAATTATATGGAATTTAGGGATATTTTCATTTATGGCGGGGGAATTCTTAATAGAGTAGATTTTACTCCAGGGATTATCGGTATTCTTGGCAGGAATGCTTCTGGTAAATCCAGTCTTCTAAATACAATTTTTTACTCCTTATTTGGCAATGTATTCAAAATTAAAAATTTTTCAAACAGAAATGTTATCAACAGACATTCAAAGACAATGTCTTTGAAATTAGCAATTTCTATGGGAAATTTTCAATTTATCATAGAAAAAGAAGGAAAATGCAAGACAAGAAAAGGAGGCGCTATTGGCATGGAAGAAACAGTCGTATTTAAAAAAATCGATGAAGATGGAATTATAACGAATTTATCTGGTAGTAATAAAGTAGACACTGTAAGCATCATTTACAGTACTCTTGGTCTGACTACGAAAGAAAATTTTATGCTTACAAATGTGATGAGTTATACAAATTATATATCTTTACTTAGTTTATCAAGTGGAGATATTTCTAAAATTCTCGGAGAATTATTTGATTTGCAAAAATACAAGGATATCTATAGCGATTCTCTTAAAAAAGTAAAAGTTTTTTCAGATAAGATAAAGGGGCTCCAAGAAAATAAAGAAAATTTACTTGAAGAAAGAGTATTAATTCCAGAAGAAACCTTGTTAGATTATGAAGACCAGTTAAAACAGTACGAAAGTGAGTTAAAGATAACCGGATATAGTTTAGAAGAATTGATAGAAAGTAAAAATGAATTTCGAAACTTTGCTGAAGCGGATTTTGATCAAAATCTGCTGGAAAAAGAAAAAGATTTTATCAAGATAATTCAAGAAAATACAGAAGAAGTCAAAAATTACGGAGATCTAAATGAGATGCCTATTTCTTATCTAGAAAAACTTCATGGTAGCATAATTGTAAAAGGGACTTCTAAAGAATTAATTTCATGGAATGAAGCTGAAATAGATTCTCTTCGCGATGAAATTTATTTATTAAAGAACAATTTGGTAGTTCCCAAAGAGATTCACTCTGAGAAATTATATAAATTAGCTTTGAAAAAAATAAAGGACGAGATTAGCCCTGACGAATTTATAAGAGATCTTAAAGAAACTAAAAAAATCGGAAAAGACCATATCGTGGATGAAGATTTATTTCTCGATTTAATTGACTATCTTGAGAGTCTTCGATCAATTTCAGGAGAAACACTGAAAAATAAGATGATAATTTTAGAATATAATAAATTTCTCGAAGATCAAATTAAATTCAAGGAAGAAAGTGTGATTTTAAAAGAAAAAGAAAGCTTATTGAACAAGCTCTTTTTTTCAAAGAAAAAAACTATAAACAGTATCATCAAGATTAAAACAACAAAATTTTATTTAGAAAAAATAGAAAAATATAAATCAAACCAAACTAACATCAAGAAACTAGAAGAAATATCAGGAACAATTGCAAGATTAAAAGAAGCTAGAACGCATATTGCTTCGAATATATTGCGAATAAATATCTTAATAACAACAGTTAAAATGCAAATACAGGAATACAGTCGAATCCAAAGCAAATTAATTATCTTAGATGAAAAAATAGTCAAACTAAAAATAGAAGAAACTCTGTATAAATACTACAAAGATATCCTTTGCGATAAAGGTCTTCCAAAATTAGTTTTACGAGATAAAATCAAAAAAGTTGAAATGGAGTGCAATATACTTTGTTATAAAATAATAGGGTTAACAATTAATTTAGACACGTACGAAGATGATGAAAGTAAATATGAAATTACTGCTAAAAAAAATGGGGCGATTATAGGTATAGATCAAATATCTGGGTTTGAAAAATTCGTTGTTAATATTGCCTTGAAATTAGCTTTAGATAAATTTAAATGTCAATCGGGGGCGAAATTATTCTGTATAGATGAAGCATTTGATTGTATATCATCAGAAAATTTTGACAAAGTAGATGATATATTTGATTTTTTGAAAGGTTATTACAGTACTGTATTGATTGTATCTCACAATGAAGACTTGAAAAAGAAAATTGATAAACGAATTGAAATTGACGTCGGAGAAAAATATAGCAGTATAAAAATGTAAAAATAAAAAATATTATTTTTTATTTTCATATGATAAAGATGATTATTGGTGTACTTGTAATCTTATTATTAGGAATCGTGATCTGTCTTTTGAATGATAGTAATATTTTAGAGAACTTTGAAAATGGTAATGCTCATTTTGATTCTCGCGATCTTAAAACTACCTTTTTTAAAGAAATTTCTGGTCTGCCTTCTATAAATAGTGAAATTGATACTGGTCCTAAAGTGTATGGTGATCCTAATAAAGGTATAATTCTTAAACTTCAAAAAATTATTTTGATTAGTATAAGCCCAATAGATAAAGATGATGATTTTGTAAAAAAATCATTACAAAAAATACTTGAAGATTTTAATTCAAAAGAACAAAGTAAATTTAGTTTACTAGACATCGGCGTAATCAGGGAAAAAATAGGAGGTTACGAATTTAATGCTTTTATAAGTGAATTTGATACATTAAGTACAGTCAGTGTTAAAATAAATTTACTTTCTGACGGTAGTAAGGTAATTTCATTGAAATCAAATTTTATAGCAGATTCTGGAGCACAGTTAAATACAGTTCAAGATAATACTAATAAGATCAATGATTCTTTAGGATTTTACAAAATAAAAAATAATTTAGGCCTATTCTTTCCTTATCCTACATCAGAAGACGAATTACTATTAACAGCTCAGATTAAATTAAATCACTTAAAAAGAATAGAAGATTCCAAGAAACAAGACTATCTTTGTTTTGGAATAGATGATATAGTATCTACTGAAGCTGAATGCGTTAAATTGGGCGGGACATGGGATACTCCTGTTACAAACAATTTTGATTGCCCGTACTTCGAATCAAATAAAAATTATAGGAATGAATTTGGCGGGACTAAAAATGGATATTGTGACAATCCTAGTGGTCTTCAAAGTCTGGGATATCGTTATACAAATAAAGATCAAAAGAAATCTACTCCTCTTTGTTATAACTGCAAGACAGATTTAATAGGTCAAGGGAGTCTTGGACGATGTTGCGAAGCTCAGAAATTAGACCCTAGATTCGCTAGTCCAGATTACAAGTTCAATGGTGACTATTTGGATAGGAAAAATGCAAAAGACCAATTAAACTTGCGTGGACTTTCGATTGATTAATACTGAAATTAAATACTGAAATTTATTTTCTTAATAATATAATATCAAAACTTAAAAATGGAATTGAAAATTTATATTTTCAGAAGCCAAGAAAACTAAAAAATCCAGAGTTTTTAGAACTTTCTTTTTCTAAGTTCTTTTTCCATAAATAAACATTTGTCCAATACTTATTCTGTTTATCTGCTAAACTTAAATCTTTATCAGGAGTAATTGAACTTCTTGGAGGACTTCTTGATTTAGGAGGAGTAACTTGATTTCTTAAAGAAGATTTTACAGGAGCAAATGTAGTTCTGTTAGCTATAAGTTTTTTACTGTAAATTTCTTTAAAATCTGGTGTTTTAGATTTTTTTCTATATATTCCAGGTAAATCTGGATCAGCATTTGCGATTAGCCTTGTCATACTTACAGTATTAGATAGTTTTCTTAGTTTTTCTACTCCTTTTAGAATATCTGCATCATTGTGATTTAAAACAGCTCCTTGAATAGTATGAAGATAAACTTGTGCTGGGTCTGATTTGTAAAGTTTAATACTTGAAGGAATGTACGGAGATCCAGTGATACTACTGATATAATTAGAATAATCTTGTTTTTTCGTAAGCATTTTGACAATATTACTTTTTTGTTTTGTTGTAAATAAGGCACCTGTACTTTGTTTCTTTGGTAAAGAAGGCAAACTTTTTGGAGGAGTAATCGATTTTCTTGGAGGAGTAATTGAACTTTTTGGAAGACTTAATTTTCTTGGAGGAGTAATTGATCTTTTTCGTTCACGATAATATTCAGCTAGATTTTTCGATAGAAGATTCGATGAATTCCAATTTTCAGGATTTTTCCATTTTTCGTCTTCAGTTTCCCAAATTTTATCCTCTTCAGTTTTCCAAAATTTATTATCAGTCCGTGAATCACGAGGAGTTGTTTTTCTCGCTGAATCAAGTATATCTATTTTTTTTTTGATTCTTCTATAACTAGAATCAAAATCAGGATTTAATTCATTTTCAAGAGAAGATCTTCTTCTTGGGAAAATTCTAGAGTAAGGGGACTTTAGAGGTGATCTAGGAGAATGTAAGCTACTATAATTATTAGGAGTTATGCTTATAGCTTTAATCCCTGGATTTCTTCTTGTTAATCTTTTTCTAATTTGATGAATTGAAGATTTAATCACTTTATCAAAGTCTCCAGTCTTAACAACTCTTCTTGATACTTTAGTTTTTTCTACTATAGCACCTGTTTTACTATCAAAGGGTTCAATTCTTACAAAACTAATCTTTGCTTCAGGGTTTTTTTTTGAAAGTGATCTTATAAAAAAATCTTCTCTTTCTTTATCAAGTATTCGTTGTTCTGGGTCGTCGTGATAACTCTCGTCTACTTCAACTATAACTATATTATTACCTTCTAATGGAGATCTTATAATTAAATCCGGACGTTCTCGAATACCTTCCATTAAACCTTTGTCATATTTAGGAATTTCAATTGTTGCATCTAAATAATACTCATTTGACGGTAAACTCGATTTAATTTCGTGAAGTATTTTATGCTCATATCTTTCGAAAGCCGAACTAACTTCAGAAGGAAGATGACTAAGACACCTATGACGAAGAATATCATTTTCTGTATAATTACTTACGCTCGCAAATTTACATTTATCACATTTCATAGTATATATACTTTTAATAAAACAAAAAAAAATAATCTTTATTAAAAGTATATATACGATGAAATTCGAACATAATATTATATTCGAAACAGAAGAATTTCA
>ENA-OSIY01000257-OSIY01000257.1-marine-metagenome-genome-assembly--contig:-NODE-257-length-31107-cov-6.381051_pt1 | contig 31107 bp, 31 predicted proteins | sample MGYA00237884_ERZ534233 | MGnify/ENA primary metagenome ERZ534233 (study PRJEB26412, sample SAMN06343840) | marine metagenome | isolation source: estuarine water | place: USA: Columbia River Estuary... | reverse complement strand
ACAAATTCTTTACGATCACGCAAATTTTGTAACTGTTTAGTATCAATGACCTTTCTTTTTAATTGTTTGAGTGCTCTTTCCAGAGACTCTGAATTTCTTATATCAATTATTAGCATAAATTAAAAATCACAATCTACTTTATAAGTTGAAGTTGGCGAAACGGTAGATGGCGCGCCTCCTCCAAATGGAGTAACCGTTGCAGTAGTATAATACATAGTCCATCTAAAGTTATGATCATCGTTATTAATTACCTTCATAACCATTCCACGTAAAGTGTCTGAACGTTTTCCAGCTGGAGCAGTTATAGTATTGTTATCCTTTTGATTCATTCTATTTGCTTCGTGCAAATTATGAGAAGCTCTAGTTTGAACCAATTTAGCAGCATCTTGATTTGGATATTTAGCAAGGTTTGCAGTAAATTCAGTAACCTTTGTGGCAAATTTAGTGTATGCAGCAGGGCATCCTTCCGCTCCCCAGTTTTGCCAAATAATTTTCCAATAGCAGGCTTCGTCATCGCTCCATGCAAGTAAATTACCATCACAATCTGACATTGAGGTTTCATCGTATTTAGCTAGGGTTTGTGCTTTATTTGCAAAAAAAAGTGCAAATCCATCTAATTCTGCAACAACTTTATCAAACTCTGCTTGCGTAATGGTTGTAGCAGCAGGCGGAGTTTTTGGTTCTTCCTTTTTTGGAGCAGATGTACTGCTTTTTTGACCAGATGAGCTTGAGGAAGAAGCTTGTCCAAATCTTCCGGTTTGTTCGACTATAAAGTCTGAAAATTTTTTAATATTTCTCATTTTTTTAATTTATTTTAATTATTTATTTAATTGGAGAGGCTGTTATGGCAGATTTAATAATTGTAAGCAACCCATCATCAAATTTTCCAGTAGCTGTTCCCTTTACCACAGATTCAAAATCCTTAAATCCTTTTGATCCACTATACGTTTGACCGTGTTTAAATCCTGAGAATTTTTTAATAGCAGCAAACATATTTTCATAAGATCCTGCACTAGTTTTATTCATATTGGTTTTAAAGTGAGTTTTAACTTTATCGATTGTAGAAACATCTGGGGTTCCCCAAAGTGTCTTGTCAGATACGACTAATCCTGCAAAAATCTTTAACACTTGATCTTCAGTTGTTATAGCAGTTCCATCAAATCCAGACGCGGTTGTCGCAGCGGCTGCAGTCGGATCAACAAGTGTACCGGATGCTAAATCCGAGATTATGAATGGAGCATAATATTCCGCACTTTCTGGATCTTTCATAAATTCTAGTGAATTTAACTTAATTTTTCCAGCGTTTAATCCTAATACCACTACAGCATGGGCCATTTTAGAGTAAAGATCTCGTGTTAATTCATTAACGTTGACTTTAGAAAAATTTGACGGGTCAAATTTAGCAGCTTTGGCAAACAGATTTATTAAAGCAGTCTGCAGCGGTTCCGAATAAATTTTGTGCTGATCCGAATCGCCTGGCTCAGATTTAGCCATTCCATCTGGTAGTTTAGAAATAAATTTCCAAAATATTGGAACAATATCACCGCTTGTTGTAACTGCAACCCTTGCCCTTCCAATCTTATCAGTGACTTTCTTTATGTAAGTTGAATACAGACCAATATCATTATAAAACCATTTGTATGCCGGTCCGTCTCCATCTAAAAATGAAGCTGCCGTAAATACTGTAGCGGGTTTTACATCAACATCGGTTTTCTTAGCGTCGACTGTTGGTTTACCTGTGCCTGGCTCCTTAAAATACTTTTGAAATGAGCCATCTGCACCCATTAAATAGGTCAGTCTGGCATCAATACCAGAGGCTATTTTTTGATTTGCTGGAATAGCTTGAGTATTAATTGTATCGGGATAAAAAAGATAGATCCATCCTGTAAATTCTCCTAGATCTTTTCCAATTATTCTATTTTTTTGAGTTGATACATTAGCTCTAATAATACCTACTTCATGCGTTTTGTCAGATCCTTTAATTGCAGTTAGAACCTGCTGAGCATCACCATCCTTAGCATTATTAATTGTATTAATTAACTCCTTAACATCTCCCAATAGTGGATTTTTAGCTGGCCAGCTAAATTGGTATTGCCATTTTATTCTAATGCTACCTTCGCCAGCTGGTAAAGTGATAGGCTGCGCAAGCAGCTTAAACTTAGTTTCAGTTTCAGTAGCAGTTTGCTCAAATAGAGCAGTTATGTTTTTTATGGTTTTCATTATATTAAAACATTTTAAGTAAGTCGCTAGAAGTCACCGAACCTCCAAAGAAATTTGGTCTATACGATGGATCGGCATCCAGTTTTTCAAATTCAGATTTGATTAATTGTGCTTCTCCAGGAGATGGATAAAAACTAATTGAGCCAGTTGTTGCTTTATTACCGGCTGTACGCTTATAATTATTTTCATACTCTTTAAGGGCACTCTTAAGTTTAGATTTAATTGATTCATATTCCATGTCCTGTGTCATTACCGCAGCTAACATATACCATAGGCCGCCGTGTTGCCAGTCGGTTCCAACTCTTTCTGAAATTACTTCTTGAATAGTGGCATCGGCTGGTAATTCGGTCATCATACCTGCATCTGAAATTGGAGAATCTATTCCCATTTGTTTTAGGGTAGCATCGACTGCTTCTTGATTAGCAATAGTAGCTTCACTACTAACTCCGGCTGCAACAAAATCTTGTTTTGGGCCGTTTTTAACTAGTGAGCTACCAGCTGGAGGAATGGTTGCAGTTAGTGCAAGTTCGTCTATTGCTTTATTTACGTGACTTTGACAAATATCAACATAGCTAAGAGGACCTACTATTGCATTACCTCTTTTTGCTTTTTCTAATTCCTGTGATATTTCATCTGCTGCCGTAGTAGGTGCAGCATCTTCTGCCTCTAACAAAAACTGAGATCGACTTAGGATAAATTTAGTAGATTCCTTTTTTAAACCTAACGTACCTAATGCCTCAATACCTCCCATATTTCCTTGTCCTAACTCTGCAATTGGACATCTAAGTGGAGCACCAATTACGTTTTTAGCAATAATTAGTTTATTTCGCATAACTCTACTTTTTCTAAGAGCTTGTGACCAGGTTCCTCCAACTTTTGCTAAATCGTCAAACCTTTTAATTGCACTAGATCCAGCTTTTGCAATATCAACATATACTTCTGGATTTTTTGCAAAGAGTCTATACATTCCAACTACACCAGGGCCAGCTTCTTCTAATTTGGCTAGTGCCGCAGGGTTAGATAAAATTCCATTAAAAAACTTACTTAATTTGGCTGGATCATCTGAAATCTCTGCAACTAATCTAGCACTAAAGTTTGCACCTTTTTTAGTTGATATTTCAGCAGCATTACCAGTTAATCTAATTAGATCATCCGCTGGCAAATCGCTAATACCTTTCATTCCAGCAAATAGCGCCTCAGCTTTACGACCTTCCATCCAAGCAGATTTAAGCTTTTCAAGTTGACTAAGGTCGCTTGCTGTAAGAGGAACTCCATCTAGCTGTTTAAGTTCTTTCCATACAGAAATATATTCATCCCAACCTTTTTCTAAGAATTCGTCTAGATTCTTTCCTCCGGTTTTAAGAAGATCATCACTAATTTTAAGATTTGCATTTATAACATCAATTAGCCTGCCGCCTTTAACAAAGCGCCCTGCTCCAGGTAAGCCTTTTCCGATACGAGTTTGAAGAAGTCCTTCAATACGTTTAACTTCTGCCATATTACCTGCGGCTTTTGCTGCAGTTAATTCATCGCCTAATTTAGTAATTAAACCGGTACCGGTATCTGCAACCTTTGTTGCATCGCCAGCTTTGATTGCAGAGGTAATATCGTCTGAGCCCTTAGCTGTAAGAGCTGCTATATCATCAATTGCAGAATCTAGATTTTTGGTAATTGGTGTAACTGCCGTGTCTAGCCATTTTCCAAGCTTTTTACCAAGTCCGCCGAATAGCATACTTACTGGCCATGATCTTAATAGTGCTTCAATTCCTCGACCAACTCCTTTTGCAAGGTTTATAAAAAATGTAATAACTGGTTTTGCTCCAGAAAATATATTTAAGAATTTAGCAAGTGTTGCAGGATCTTCTTTGGCAAGAGCCTTAACAATACCTGGGTCAGCTTTACCTGTTTTAAATGCAACTTCAGCCAAATTGTTTATTTTCTTAAAGCCCTTTGCTAATTTTAATGCTTTGGCTGCATCACCAATTCCTGGTAGAGCTGCTGCAATAACACTAATTAATGCTGATCCATATTGACCTTCTAGCAGGTAAATTACGGCGTTTAGTCCATCTGCAACAATATCAATAGGAAAGCCAAAATATGAAGCTGGAATAAATCCAATAATATCTAATAATAAGTGTACGATTCCTAGTGGCGAGCCGTTTTCGGTTAAGGCGTTCCAAATTGATCTAAGTGTATCAAAAAAGTCCTCGTTAACTGAATAGTAATGTTCAATTACTGAATCAAGGTTAAAATTAGATTCTGTAAATAGGGTAACTCCGGTAGTTCCCATTGCATATAAAATATGCTCTAATTTAGAATTTTCAGAAAATCCAGACTGGCTAAGAGCAGCATCGTATCTTTGCGAATTTTCAATAAATTCATCTGATACTGATTCAGGCAAGACTGGTTTAATTGTGTCCAGCATTTGCATTAGGTCTGGACCAACTTCATTTAAGAAGTCAAATAGTGGATTAGAGTTATCAGATTCGTTAATTACAAATTGATCTCTACTTAAAATATATTTTGATGCCATTTAGTAGTAGGGCCATTTTTCTTTATTTATCTACACGGAAACAGGTTTGAAATACATTTAGAATAGATGGCAGCTCGGTCAGAAGGGCTAGAATCTTTAAAAAATGCTAAAATTTCTTCTAACTTATGTAAATCTGTAAATCCAAGAGCTTCATGGATACGATAGTCCATATAAGATACTGGTATTGCACCAAAAATAAGGCTTTCGTATACCCTGGCTGGATAAAATCCTCGCTCTAGATATAGATCCTTTGAGATATTTAGACTTATTGCTGAACTAGCATATTCATTCCAAATATCAGATCGGTCAGTTCTCTTTATTAATTTAATATTCTTTTCTTGAAAATCACTAGTTAGGGCCGAATCAAGTTTACCAGCAATTGCAACATCGTATTTTTTACCAGTAAATGATTTAAAATCAGCAGACGTCTTTATTGCATCAACCACAATTGGATTTTTAGCATGACCTACTTTATAATTACCAAATGAAATATTTCCATAATAAAATACTTTGTCATTTCTTTCAAATCTGTCAGTTTCGTCTAACCATACCTTTTCACAGGCTTTAATAAAATCCTTTGATACATTTGGATAGTCTATTGATGGAATTTCAAATGTTATTCCTTGAGATTTACAAAAATCAACAAATTCTGGATCAAGCGAAAGATCCGTATCTAATATTACAACTTTATTGGCTTGACCAGTTTGAATTGCTGCTTTAATAAGAAGTTCAAACTGCCTTGCATCAGTTAACTGTTTAGTTAAGGTTGAAAGATTTCTAAATCTGGCTTTTAGGAAAATTTTATCGTATCTGCCCTTTTCAATATTTTCAGCGACTTTAGCAAATCCTAAATTATAGGATCTGATTCTTTCTTTAGTAAACTTTTCAAATACTGGGGTAACTGGACTGGTTGGCCAAATTGGAGACTTTTGAGTTGCGCCAACTTGATCGTGTGATAAGTATGAATAGAAATCTACTTTATCAATCTGGTGATGCTTACACAATTGATCTATTAAACCAATTTGGTAAAAAGTATGTCCTGGTATATCAGTTGAAAAATCTCCAAGATATCCAAAATATGCATATAGTGCAGCTGGCGTGTTCATATCTTTATTATACAATAGTTTCATCATAGGATTACAAAAAAAGCCGAGTAAATACTCGGCCTTAATATAAAGTTAATTTAGATTAGCCTCTCTTTACTGCAGCAAAGTGAGTAATCCAGGTTTTAGTGTTTTCAACGTTTGGACATACATAAATGTCATCAAAGTTGGCTTTAAAAATATCTAGGATTTCATTAAATTTTTCAACTCGGCCTTTAGACAAGTTACGATAGTGGAAGTGGTATTCAATAATTGCGATTCTGATATTTGACCAATCCTCTACAGATTTGATCAAGTCATATTCTAAGCCTTCAACATCCATTTTTAGGCAAGTTGCCTCTTTAAGAGCATCTTTAAAGTTTTTAGCTGGAACTGTTACTTGAGTACGGCCTCTAACTGGAAGCAGCGAGTGTTTACCTGAATCCCATGCTAAAAAGAAATCTACATTTTTTGTATCATCGTCTGATACAAGTGCAGCTTCAATCATTTCGCATCGATCAGCTACGCCGTTTTCTCCAAGATTAAGTTCAGCAAACTCAATATTATTATGGAAAGGCTCATATGACAAAACCTTCTTGATACGAGGAAACTGTGTTAAGAGTCTAGTTGCAAAAATGCCGATATGACCGCCTGCATCTAACCAAACGTCTTCCTGATCTAAATTTTCTAGTTGAAATTGATGACCATTAGTATTCCAATCGGTTCTAAATAGTGGACTAAAGTATTCCCCGCCTGTAGCAGTTTTACTGATGTTTTGATTAATATTGTATTTAACTTCATCTTCTGATCTTACGAATAAACTGTAATTGAAATAGGGTGTGTCTTTTTTGGTATGGATTAAGAGTCCGCGTTCTCTAGCTTCTTCTAAACTAATCAATACATCTGCTGTTTTCTGTTTTGCCATGTTACTACTTTAAGTATGTTTAGAATATTATACTAATAAAAAAGCCCGAGTTACCTCAGGCTTTAAAAAAATATTTAAGTATTCTAAAAATTACATAGTTTCAGCTTCTGGCATAATCTCGTCTTCTTTAACTGTTTCGCCATTGCTTAATTGGTATAAGCCGTCTGCAGAAACTCCGCTAATTTCAACTGGTTCGCCGTTGTGCATCACTGCTTGACCTACTGTGTATTTAGATCCATTTGCACCAAGAATTGGGTCAGTCTCTAAACTATCATCTAGTGTAAGATATTCGTCTTTAAGACCTACTATACTTGAGTTAATTGTATGCTTAAGAGTTTCAAGTTGATCTTGAGTTTCTTCGTCAGCTTCAGCAATTACTGAATCTAATTGCTCAATAGACTCTTCTAATTTAGCAATATCAGATTTAATTACTAATTTTCTTTCATTAACACTTTTAATAAATTCTTGTCTTTCAGAAAGTTGGATTGCAAAAAGATCGCTTACGTCATAGTTAAAAGTTTCAGCAACATATTTGTGGAAACCTAGTGTATCGTATTTCTTAAGACCTTGTCTATCTAAAACAAAGATACCAGATTTTTCAGTATTGATTGCATAGCTTTGTGCACCTTCAGTAACAAATCTTTGAACGAATTCAAATTGAGCAACCATATTTGCATTTTCTAAAATCTTTGCAACATTTTGCTTAAACGCAATTGTTTCAACAACTAGAGTTTTATAAATTTCTGAGCTATTTAAGTCTTCTGCGATATTACCATTGATTTCAAATGAAACTTCGCCTTCTGGAGAAACTTTAAATGCAATAGTATTTGCTTTACCTTTAGCTTCAACTCCATGTTCAGTTGGTTTAAAACCTAATTCTGTGTAAGCTTTTGCAGTTTGAGCAAATTCATCTTCTTGAGGAATTGATGCGAATGGAACCATTTCAGCTTCTTCTTCATCATTCATATCAATAATATGGTTTTCAATTAACACTCTAACTCCCTTAGCAGTTTTAGTATAAATTCCAATTACTGGATTAATTTTAGTAGAACCATTACCTGAACCTAAACTAAATCCTCCATTTTGAGAAGATTCAAATTGAGCAAGTCTATTTAATAGGTTTTTAATAACTGGCTGTGCAGTAGCCTCAGCAAGAATCATAGTTAAGGCATCAACTGAAGTTCTACCTTCAAGTATAGCTGTTTCTAATTTTTCAGAAACTTTAGCATAGTATGCATTTGGAGCTTTCTTTAAATCTGCAATAGTATTAAAGATTGCAAGAGTTGCTCTATTTTCTGCAACATATTTAGTTAAGTCTGCAACTACAGCTTTAACGGTTGAATCAAATGAAAACGGAGAAAGCTTTGCAATAACTGATTCTATTACAATTGGCTCTGAATTTACAGAAGCATATTTCTCAATACCAGAAATAATGGTCTTAAGGATAGGATCAGCGTATGCGGCAGATTCTTTGATTTGAGCAATCTTAGGAAGAATTGCTGCACCATTTTCAATCATTTTTAACTTTTTGGCCGGTGTGTTTGACAATTCGTTAAATTTCTTAACGATTGCATCAAGCTCACTATTTTGTAATTTTTCACTAACTTCAGCTAGATCGGCTAGTGCCTGCTCGATGTTTCCAGAAGCAGTAACGTTGGCTTCAATGCCAGCGACGAACATCTGTAGCATTCTGCTCTCAGATACAGCGGTAGCTGTTTTTAATTCTTTGATTAAGTTTTTTGTTAAGTCGTTCATTATTCGACGATCTATTTTTTATTATTTATCTGTGTAGTTTAATACGAATACACCAAATTAATGTTCTTACTGAGCGCTCTCCGAAATTGATTTAATCTTATTGTGAGAAATTGCTCGTTCTACAACATATGTATGGGCATCTTCTACTTCAATTTTTATTACTTCGGCCTCTCCGATTGATTCGATTGATGAAATTTCAACCAAGCCATCCAGAGTTTTAATTAGGTCTCCTAATACAAGATCAGAAATTCTAACGTATTCCTCATCTACTGTTAAGAATTTATGACTTTCTGATACATCAACCGAGTACTCTCCAAAGTTAACTCTAACAACTGGCTGAATAATAGGTTCAGCTGATTCAATTGCATAGTAACCCCATTCTCCAGTATGTTCGTGAATTGTATAGATTTGAGTACCTTTTACCAATTCGCCAGCCTTGATCCAAGCGTCGTCTCCTGTTAAAATTAACATACTTGGAACTGGACAACCTCCGCCACCTGAACTAGTTCCACTGCTGTATACTGGGCGAGTACTTTTAATAGGATTAGTATTGTATTTTGGACTATCTTCAATATTACCGGCTGGCTGCGATACTGTGTCTTTAATGGAAGAGGTTTTAAGCTTGGCATTTTCTGACTCAAGCTCAGTTATTCTAACCTTTAGCGATTCAACTGTATCTGTCAAATCCGATTCAGCCTTTGCTTTACTTAATTGTTGAGCATTTTCTGTGTCTGCTGTTGAAACCTCATCTGATTTATACCACTTTCCAGTATATAGAGCAGAACGACTGCCGTCTTTACCTACGGTAACTATATAGAATTTAGCATCATCTAGGTTTTGAATTTTAGCCGTGATTGCAGAATCTACTTTAAATAATATTTCACCAAGATCAATATTTGCTTGAGCAGGGTCAGTAACATTGGCAACCGTTACCTTCGATGCAGCTGATCCAAATACTAGTTCAAATCTACTAAATTGAGTTAAATCCATATTGTTTAATCTAACCTCGCCTTGATTAGTAGTCGATTCAGTTTTTACCTGAAACATAAATGTGTTATCAAATGGAGTTACTGCAATTGCTAGTAAACCTTGACCATATGTAAGATTCGATACTTTGCCAGATCTTACTAGGTGATTTTTTTGAGATATTGCAATTGAATTTCTAACATAGAACACTGGCACATATTGAGTAACTGTGTTTGTTATTACCTTAGGTTGAACTGCGGCGACAGCCGGTTGTTGAATTGCAGCTGGCCTAACCATCGACGGATCATTAAAGACTTGAACAGAATCTGTTAATTTTTTAACAATCACATTTGATATTTTATATGAATTTGGTTTATCTGCAAGATCCAATTTAAGTAGAGATTTTCCATATTTGTTTGGATTAACTACAGTTAGGGATGCGGTTCTGATAATTTGTTCGTTAGTTACTCTATTTACAAGTCTAACTGAATAGTCTACGACCATTGTCACAGCTTCATTTGCATTCTTAAGAATTGGTCTAAATATTAAAGGCTCATCGAAGTTAGTTTCTTGAAAAAACGTGGCATCGCCGCTTTTAACAAAGGCAGATCCAATTTGTTCAAAGATGGTTAATTGGTGAAAAATTATCCAGTCTTGACCAGTTCTTTTTTCAAGAATCCCAATAAACTCTTCTGGAAAACCCTGATCCCAAGTTGCAAAAAATTCTAAATAGTCGCCATCTATAGCTTCTCTAACTTTTGCTCCAACTAGATCAAAGTCGTTTCCTTGTGAAATTTGTGCATTGTATGCTTGTGTAATATCAATTGTAGTATAAATCTCATCCTCAGTCTTTAGGTCTGGACCGAATGCACACTCAAATAAATTTACAGTAATTGGATTATCTTTAACTAAACCTACACCATTTGTAATTTGGTAAGCAAAGGTATTTGCCTGGTTCGGCGAAGTATAGAAGGCCTCATCCATATTTTTTATAGATGGGACAATTATATCAATATATCGATCGTATAGGGTATTTCCAATAATAAGCGGCCTTGTCGTATAGAGAAGAACATCGCCGAGGGTTGTTGCATTTAATAAAATATTTGCTAAAATAAGTGAATTACCATTGTTCATGTCCTGTCTAACTGATAGGACCATATTGGTAAACTCTGTGAATTGAAAGCCTGTTGCAATATAAAATCTAACTCTATCTGCTATAATTGATCCGCCTGGAACAACAGTTTCGGTTAACGTTGTATCGTATTCAGTATAGTTTGGACTGTTTTCTGAATCAAGATATACAAAACGGCCTCCATTAGTTGCCTGAGGAATGACCGTTAAGTCTTTAATGTTTCCAGTTTCATATAGTGCAGAATCTGGATTATACATGAATATTTCGTTATCACCATTCTTTAATGTATAAAATGGTGAAGTGATTATGATTGGATTAGATGGTGATAGAGACTCGTATTGATACTCTAGCAAACAATATTCCGTTAACTTAATAAATCTAGATTGCATTTTTGCTCTATACTAATTTTTATGGACTTACGATAAAAGTTCGTTTAACGTAATTTTTTTATCGACTTCTCCTATATTATCTATTAGCATGTGTTCGCGATCTCTCAGCGACTCTAGTCTGCTCAATAGTAAATCTTTTTGTAATTCTAGGTTAGAAGCCATCATTTCAAGCCTTTCTAATTCTTCAAATATTTGAGAATATTCAAGGACGATACCCTTTGCTTCAATTTTGATATTTGTTGGTATTTTCATATTATTATAATTTAACTCTAAGTTGTCCTGACTTCATTAAGTTTAGCATTTGCATAAGATATACTGCTGAATTATCTGACTGTCCGCCTGGCATAACCACAGTATTTCCACCGCCGGCTGCTGGCATTTCCATATTAGGTTGAGCTTGGCCTTGATTAACTGTATTAGTATTATACTGAGAATTTTCGCTTGTTACAAAATTTGATGAATTAGTTAAAGTTTGGGTATTTTCTGCCATTTGTTTAAGTGCAGATAATGAGGCAGCTCCAAAATCGGGTTTAACTATATCCTTTGTAATTTGAAGCGTACTTTTATTTGGTTCGCTAAATGTCATATTTTTACTAACTTCACCTGGGGCTGAGGTGGCTCCGCCTACTCCGCCGTTAAGTATATTTGTTGCAAAGTTAGAAATAGTTTCAGATAGATTTGAAACATTTTGTGAAGTTTGGTCAAATCTGGTTTCCTGTGAATTTATTAAGTTAGTCGATGCAACTGCAGCAATATTTTCAGGCTGAGTCAGTTTAGGTTTTTCAGTTAACTCTGTAACCAGAGCGCCTATTGTATTTGAGATTGAACTTATTGAACTTTCTTTTTCAAGTTCAGCCGTTTGGGTAAGTTGAGTATTTACAATAGATTGAATATCAGACAATCTGTTATCAGATTGACCCTGAATTAATTGTCGAATCTCTTCTTTATCGCTAGTAATAGTTTCGATTTTATTAAATCTTTGCTCAAAATAGGATGCAAGTGGATCAAGAGCAGCATTTGAATTTTGCTGAACTGCCTGAAAGGTTTTAACATCATCTTTAATAGAAACTGACTCCTGTGCCAATTTAATTTTAGCAAATTCAGCTTGGATTTGAGCAAAATACTCTAGCGGATTAAAATTAGGTATAGTTAGCTCGGTTTCAGTTTTTAACTGACCTTGTGCAACATTAGGAGACTCTTCTGGCTTGTTAAAATCAACGAGCCCAGATAGATTTAAATTTATCCCAGGTAGAATAGGCTCTGGCTGACCGTCGGCAATCTTAGCAAGATCAATAAAAAGTTCCATCTATACTTCTTTTTGTTATTTATTGAAATTTTTTCGAAAATTGATTACGCCAACTTTCCTGGTAAATTTGGAAGACCAGCGTCTAGCTCAGATTCAATTCGAGCATTGTTATCAGAAATCTGTTTATTTGTGATAGTTAAGTAGATTGAATATTCATAAAATGGTAGGCTGTACAATACATCTAGCGATTGATTCAGCTTCACGGCTAAGAACTTGTTAGTTTCAAACAAGTTCACTAAATCCAGTTGAAATAAGGAAAAGATCTTTAACAGTGAAGCTGGAGTCCAAAAAAATTCGTGAGTCTATTTTAGATCCACACAAAGGGCAGTCTGCTTTAAGCAACTGTCTTTTGGCCTTTTGTATTTCATCCGCAAATTTTGAAATAAAGGTAAATTTCGGAATATTCCAGGTTAAACTTTCATGATTTAGAGCAGAATATGCTGAAATATCTAAAGATTCCCAATTTCCAACTAGGTACGGTACGATCTTTATAAAGGCTCTGTCTATTTCTTGGCCAGTCGCAGTTAATTCAATTATGATTTCTCTAAGTCTATTCATAGTACCTAGAGTTGGCATATAGATATTAAATTCCGCATTCATTTTTTCAGATTTAACTGAATATGCTCTATCTTCGCTTGAATAAAACTGCGTTAATTCATCTGGAAAATCAAATATTCTAAGCATTGAACTTTCAATTGGAAGCCTTTCAGAATATTTAGTCTCGCTACAGTTACACTCAAATCGGTGTGGCAGGTGGTTTTCACCATTTGGAAAAGTTAATTCTTGTATTTTAAAGATAATAAAGAATCTGTCAATTTCTAAGATTTCTTTCCATGAAACAATTTCATCATCTATTCTAACCTCAGAACAGCGTTCTAAGATATAGTTTAATTGATCATCGATTGATAACATATCAGTTTCATCGATGGTTGACCAGTGTCTAATTTCAGCAACAGTTGCTGATTTAATAGCTAGACTAAAACCGTCTACGTAAAATTTGCCTTTACTTGGAAGATTTTCAAGTGGAATATTCTTTAACCCAAGTTCGTTAGGTTGAGAAAGTTTCGCCTTTGTTTTAGATTTTTCTTTAGTTGCCGCTTTGCCAGTATTTACGCCTGACTTTTTATCTAGTTGGTCTAGATATTCTTGAGCCGCATTTGGATCGATTTCTTGCATTGTATTAATACAGACCTTTTCTAGTCTTGTATTAAAAACTGAATAAAGGTTTTTGTATGACTAGATGAACCTTCGTTAACTGTCATAAGGGAAGATGCGTATACTTCAACCTTTTTATTAGATTGAGAGTCTCTAATAAAAGCTCTAATTACCTGGTGTTTTCTATCTAGTTCAAATCCCATGAAACGACCAAATACTTTAGCTGAACCGCCTTTTTGGTGTTGAGAATTTACTTCAACTCCACTTAGTCTTTTACCTGGTCTAAATTGATCATTAAGTTCCTGTACAAGTGCATCAAATTCAGAAGTTTCAACTTCCTGTGGAATCGATAAGTCCGCTAGTGGTAAAAGCTTAATTGTAATTCCAGGACTAAATGACGAGGCTGATGCAGAAAAGCCATAGTCGCCACGGCCTTGAAATGGAATACTGCTTATAAAGCTATTCTTTTGTCCAAATGACATTACTGGTCTCATTAACAATCACAATTATTTGGGTCAGCGTCAGTTTTTGTTTTAATTAATAAAACACTAACATTAACACTAAATGCTGAGCTTGGGTTAGCCAGCGTTAAGCTATTTAAAATTTTAGTAGGATCAGCTGTATCTTCTGGTGCAAAGTACATATAAGCAGGTCCAACGCTAAAGTTAGATGAGCTTGTTCCGCCATTTGCAAGAACTGAAGATATTCCACAGGTTAAGTGGTATTGATCTGGAGAAATTTCTGCGCCATCTTCATCAAGGGTAGGATAGTTTACATATACAATAATACCCTTTACGTAAGCTTTATTTAGATTTAATACTTCTGTAAAAGTTAATACAGAAGCAGCTGCGGTTGCAGTCGCCTGTGCAGATAGAGTTAAGGCTGTTCCGGCAATTGCTAAAACAGTTGTTCCTGCTAAAATACCGCTTCCTGAAACTTTAGTACCAACTTTAATTAGTGGATTGGCTGCGGCTAGGGTTACTGCTGCACTATTAAGTGTAGTAGCAGCGGTTGAGGTTGTTCCTCCAAATAAACTATTTGTAAATATCGTTGCTGTTTCGCCTTGGCAAATTTCCAACTCTTGTTTAGCATATGAATCGGTTGGATAAGCTAATTTGCCGAAATCACATAGATCAACTTGGCTAACATTTTTGTCTACTATTGAAAAGCAGTTATCAATAAGCCTAAGCGACTTTTTGACAGGTACTGAATCGCATAACCTAGCCATGCCAGCGTTAACTCGCTTATAGCTTGGATCACCTTTAAATTTAATGTAAGACATTAGCAGACGTTCTTTTTATTATTTACCTCCAAATTATTGGGTAATTCCTCTAGAGAGTCTTTCATCCGCGGAGAGTCTTCGGGTATCTCTATCTGGAATTTCTAGTAAATCAATATGCCTAGGTTTAGTTAAGTCAACTTCAATTGGTCCAGTAGATTTCACTGATTCTGGCTGAGTCTCTTTTTTAACCTTAGGGGTTTTAATTGGTTTTGGTGACTCTATTTTAGGCTCATCTGTATGTTCGTATGCACCGCTGTTTCCAATTTGGAAATCATCACTAACTTGAGGAATGGTTGACTCAGGTAAATCTGATATTTTAGGTTCTTCTGCCAAAATTTCTGGTTCAGCCTTAGGCTCTTCTGGTTTAATATAGTCAACTAGCGATTTAATAAAACCTAATGCGACAATTGGTAAAACTGCACCTGAAATAATTGCAAGCATGCGCTTTTGATAAATTAGGTCCTCTTCTTGAAGGCCAAACAGTTCAACCCAACCTGTAAAATTTTCTAGGTGTGAAAATGCATAATAGGTATTTCCCATTGCCTGCATAGCAGTTAAAAGTATAAAAAGTCCCCAAACAATACCCCTATTCATTTTATCTAAAACGATAATAGATGCTAGGGACGCTGCGGCTCCGACTTCAAATCCAATTGCTAGAGAAATGGCTAGCCACGTTGGATTAGACAATTTAAAAAAGTCTACTACGTGGATTGTTGAAATAATTGATACTAGGAGGTATAGAGTAACAAAGGAACCAATTATAAAGTAATGGGCTGCTCTAGATTTCATTATTGTGCTCCAAGTTTTTTTAATTCAACATCAATTTCAGATTGACGCTGAACATCTAACATTTTACGATCGGTTGCTTGAATCATTCGTTTTTCTGCTTTAAGACCCTCTATTTCAAGGTCCTTTTTTGTTGCTATCGAATCTAGAGTTGTTAATTGTTTCTTTATTTTAACAACCTCGCGATCTACACCGCAAGATTTCATATAGGTTAAAATCAATAAGAATATTACTACTTTTAATCCGTGTTTCTGTAAAAATTGTTCTACTTTGTTCATAATTTAATATTATTTGATACTGTTATTTATTTGGCATTTAACATGTTCCAAACATATGTCCAATCCACTAGACTACCGGCTGGTAGTATAAACTGCATAATTATAAATGCTGCAATTAGCGGATATGCGATTACATAAAAAAATCTTTCAAGATTAATTTCCTTAAACTCAAAATCCATCCATACTAAATATGCATAGACTTCTGGTGTTTTAATTCTCCTGAAGCCAGTTTTAACAAAATCGATAATTCCCAATTTTGTAATTGGGTCATTATAATCGGCAAGCGATTCTTTAACCTGGTTTATTTCAAATCCAAGCAGATCATCAGTATTTAATAAGACCTCTGGTTGAAGATTTTTAACATAATATAGTCGACCAAAGCTAGTTCGTCTTAAGTTAAGCTTTTGAAGGTCGCCTGCTGCTTCTAATTCGGTAATTATCCCAAGATATTTTCTAAATAGGGCTAATTCTTTGATTAGCGCAACTAGTTTCTTAATAAAGACTATTGGATTTACGTATTTCATTAAAAAAGATCCTTTATTTTTTCGACTAGTTCTGGATTAGTTTCCAAAACCGAGTCTTTTAGTATTTTACGAGCTTTTCGTATTTTAGTTTTAACTGTATTAAGGTTCATATCGTATTTGTTTGCGATATCAGCGCCTTTCATTTTATTTAGTTCCTTATCGATTAGGATAGATTTTTCCAAAGACTCTGGCATTTCTTCAATTGCAAGCATGGTTGCAGTGTATAAGTTTTCCAAAGAATACTCCTTTTCTAAATTATCTCGACTATCATCAACTAAAAACAGAGAATTTCCAATTAAATCAATATCAGTAGTCATGTGCTGTTTAAGTTTATGCAAATGTAATAGTGATTCATTTCGAGCAATAGTATAGATCCAAGTAGTAAATCTGTATTTTGGATTATAACTATCAAGCGACTTAAAAATCTTAAAGAACGTATTGTGTAGAGCCTCTTCAGTTTCGTCCTTATCTTTAAAGAACTTCCAAATAAAGTATTTAAGTTTTGGTTCCATAATACGAACCAATCGGTTTCTGTCTCTTTCGGAGAAAGTTTTTGCTAAAATTGCCTCAGCTAACTGTTGCATTTCATCGTTAAGTCGACGGTTTAAATCTTCGTAACCCGTTAGATTTTTGTTTATTGCCATAAAAGTGTTTTTCTAGATAGTGTTATTGTGTACTAGGTTAATTTACCAATTAATTTTATTTGTGGTCTTCCATTTCTCATATCTTTCTGTAATTTCTATTAAAATTTTATTACGAACGATATCTGAGTCTCCAAATGTGTGAATTCCCATTCCTTTAATACCCTTCATCATTTCAATAAATTTAGGAAGTGCCACTTTGTCTCTTGATATGTCATATTGACTTACATCTCCGCAAATTAATACCTTTGAATTTTTTCCCATTCTGGTAATAAACAGCATTAACTGTCTAAAATCTGCATTTTGTGCTTCATCTAATACCATTAGACAATTGTCAAATGTTGCTCCTCGCATATATGCCAGTGGTCTAAATTCAATAAGACCGTCACCTTCTAATTTAACTAAGTTATCCCAGCCAACAATTTTTTCAAAGTTAGTTCGATAACTTTCCATAAATGGATCGATTTTCTCTTTAATATCTCCTGGCAAAAATCCAAGCTTTTCTCCAGATTCCTGAATTGGTTTGGATAAAATTATTCTCTGTATTTTGTCTTCTGTGTGTAATTTCATAGAAGCATAACATGCTACAAACGTTTTACTTGTTCCAGCTGGTCCATAACATAAAGTTATATCATTATTTAGAATAGTATCAAGATAGTCTTTTTGTGAAGGCTTTAGTGAAACCTGTTTTAGCAAGTCTGGAATCGACTGTGCAGAAGTACCTCTTCTTTTTGTGGATCTTTGCATTAGTTAATGTTATTTTTAATTTGCTCAATTAGTGACATACATGTATGACACATTTCATAATCTTCGAGTTCTTCGAAGTGTTTTTTTGCTTTTTCAATTGCATCTTCCCATCCATCTCTTAACACAAATGCATCAATTTCGGATTCGGCAACTTTAACATTTGGCAATTCAGCAACATCAGTATTCTTCTCTATTGCTAGTTGAATTGCCGAGATAGTTCTTCTAAAAATAACATCTCTATCTCGAGTTAAGTCAAAATTAATCATTCTTCACTAGTTTTTTTGATCTCCATAAAATCCAGACAAAGTCTGCTTATATGAATCTAGGTAATTTGCATCGAACACTTGTCTTTGTCCTGGTTTTTTCATTTGTGGCGTATCGTTTAGATAACCTACTAAATCTGATGTAATCTTGGATGAGCCGTCTCCCTGAATTGAATTTAAAATTGTTTCAGTTACGGCCTTTTTATATTCTTCACTAGTTCTATCCCAAACCTCTGTACCTAACTCTAAAAAGCTTGGAGAGTCAAAGAATGCCGCTGAGTTGACGCAAGTCATTGCTAAGTCGTCATTTCCGCTTTGGCTTCGGTATGTACCATTGGTTGATCTACCAAATGAACCGAGTTCCATTACGGTTTTACTTTCGTTTGGCAAAATCTTATTTACGTTAACGTGATACTTAAATCTTTCGCAGAATTTAATTTTATTAGTAACACTTAATTTAAGACCTGGTTTAAGTAGTTTAGTTGCTTCAGTATGTTTAGAGTGGATTAACTGGCCAGGCCAATATTGTTCATTACTTGAGATCTTATCCAAAATAAAGTCCCCTTTGTGGTTTAATTCTATTAGGACTTTAAGATTTTCAAAATTAAATAGTCTGTAAACTAAATATTCTAATACTTGAGCATATTCATTAATGGTTTGTCGATTACTTCGCCAAGTTGCAACCTGTACAAGAGAAATACAGTCTAATTCAGATTTAATTAGATTTTTAATTGGCTCTAGCGTTTTTATTGGAAGGGCTACTGCTTTAAAGATATTAATAACTGAAAAGTCTTTGCCTGTTCCATCTGCTGTATCGACTGAAAATACATATTGATCTGGAGAATTTCTAAAGTCCTGTTCGTCCCAATCCTTTAGATTAGGGTGGACTGTAAAATTACCTTCCATTAAGGCAAGTACTTCTGGATCCCAATTGATTTTAAGAGGTTCCTCGTATTTGGTTGCAATACTAAATATTTTCTTAAGATCCTTTGACGATAATAGTAATCTATCTGAAGAAAAGAATTGCAATCCATATTCCTGGTTAAAATCTTCTTCTGATCCCATGTTTGCAATAGTTTCAGCTTTCCATTTATCATCTCTGCCTGGAACTTGCCACCAGTCAACTCTAAGCGGAGCATAGGTATTTAGTCCATTTAGTGCATCCATATAGATTTCATAGAATCTGTTCATTCCATTTGGCGTTGATGTAATAATAATCTTGGATGTAGTTGATGCAGAAATAGTAGGGTAAATTGCTCGATAAAAGAAATCTAGGTAAGCTGGCGAAATATGCGCAAACTCATCAATGTATAGTAGGTGAATAGTAAAACCAATACCTGTATTTTTAGTGGTGGTACGTCCAATTAATCTACAGCCATTATCGAACTTCATCGACATAACGTTATTTGAAATACAGCCAGGTTTTAGGAAAAATGGCAGATTTTCAAAAATAGATTTGATTTTATCAACAACCTCTTTGGTAGTTGACGCAATATTGGCAACTGCTAGGACATTTTTATCAGTATGAAAAATAAGATACCATGCAACAAACACACCAGACATTACGGTTTTACCAATTTGTCGACTTGCCATTAGGATATTAAATCGGCTCGCGCCAAATCCTCTAATAATTTCCTCTTGGTAATCACGTAAGATAATTTGTTCAACGCCGTATTCAGTTAAAACCTGAGCATACTTATTTGCAAAGTAAACCACATCAGATTTACACTTTTTTATCTCTTCAAGTTCTTCTGGAGAATATTCAAATACTAAATTTGGTTTTTTCCAAGCAGGGTCATTGTCTTTAAATGGAGAGTTTTTGATAGTTTTAATATCAATTAAACCATTTTCAAAATCAGCTAGTAGCTGATCAATCTTTTTAGTAGTCCACACTGAACTATTTTCAGTGTCATCTAGTTTAGATAGCTGTACGCTAGTCCGACCGCCCGATGATATAAAGTCTTTCATACTTAAATAATTTCAAAAATGGTTGAGTTTAGATCTTCATCACCTTCATCACGTTGAATTAAGTGTTCCAATCCGCGCTCAGTCATTAGCGAATTTTTTTCGTTTGGATTAGTTAATCTATTATCAAACTCTTGATCACTCTTTTCTCCTTGAATTTCTTTCATAATATTCTTGGTTCCAGCTGTGACATAATATTCGCCAGCTTTAATTGCATTTACTGAAGAGGCTGGTAGACCGGCTTGGTCTCCTCTTGAATCAACTTCGCTACGCATTTTCCTGTACGTATCCTCTAGGAAAAGCATATAGTTGGCTTGAGTTTTAGTAACCATAGTAAGACGATCCTGTAATTGAGACATTACTTCAAATAAACGCGGATGTGCTGCACCCTGGTTTATTTCTTCCATAATTCTTTCAATCGCCATCTTAATAGTTTTATGCTGAAAGAACATAGTCTCGATATTCATATTATCGAGGTCTTTCTTTTGTTTTAGGTAATCATGTTGAGTAATTAAACCTAAGTCTACATAAAATTTAAATAGGGAATCTGTGATCTCAAGAGCTTTAGTCTTGAAGCCTGAACTCATTTCTTCAAAATCAATTGGTGGATTTTGTTCAAGTTCGTTAAAACGATCGTCGACTATATCATTTTCTGAAATATCTCCAGAATATGAGCTCAAAAAGCTTTCGAGTTCGTTTTTTATTTGTGTTTTCTTCTCTTTGCTGATCACTGGACTTTTAGTTTAGTTTTGTCGTGTTCTTATCCAGGGCTGGGTTAGCAAATATTTTTATTTTTTTGACCGCTTCAATATTGTTAAAAACTATTGCATCTAGTTTTAATAAAAATCTATCCATAAAGGCAGACACTCCAAGCATATATGGAGATACTGTTTTTTCAATAATCTTATCTTTATATGAAAACCCTAAATATAGGCGATTTTCTTTTCTCTCAATGGATTTTCTAAAAATTGAATCTCTATGCATAGTTAGTTTAATCTTGTTTCATCTCTAAAGAAGATGTTAATTGCACAAAGCTTATCGTCAGACATGCCTGATTCATAAACGTTGCCAATTTTATCCCTAAACCCGCCTCTAATAATTGCAAACTCGTTTGACTTAATAATAATATCATTAAATGAATCTAGTCCATCTAGTGGCGCATTTACCATATTTGGATTGTTAATGGCCGATGCTTCATTTGCTTCACCGATAATTTGAATACTAACTGAATCGACTCCGCTGATTCCCTCGACCAATTTAATTAAATCACTCTTTGGAATACGATCTTTACGTGTGTTATTAACAAAATATGATCCTATTTGTTCAACGATTTGACCCTTAATTGAATCTTTATCGTAATCTGCAAATGTAACCAAACTAATATTTAAAGCATATTTCTTTGGAGTTGGATCTAGTAGTCTAACTGTGGTTGATATAAGTTCGGTTCCAGATTTTTTAATATATTTTAATAATTCTGTTTTTTGGAATGCAGTTAACTTAAATCGATCCTCGATTAGGTTGAAGTAGTCAACTCCACGTGCAAATATTTTAGTAATATCTGGTACTAAGAATATATTAATTACCCGATTGTCATCAGGATCTAGCGTAACCCTAACAGAAGAAAACATTTGTAGTTTTCTCATTAAGACTTCATAATTATCAACATTAACCAGTGCAAAGTTTTTACTTGCCTTTGGCGCAAGCAGTCTAGTTAAAGCTAGTGACTCTGGATCTGTTCCAAAATTTGGCGAATTTACACAGCTTACTGTTACCATATCAGTAAGAGTTACCTCTTCACCTATTGTGTTTAGTGCAGTATCAGTAAATGTAAAAATTAATTCAGATAAGGCATCTGTAACAATATTACCAACTGCACCTTCTGTTATTAAATATTCAACAATAATTTCAGCTCCAGTTGGTGGAATTTTTCCAAATGAACCATTTCCAAAATAGATATCAAGACCATTAGTAATACCAGTTTTACAAACATAGCAGTTACCATTTCTTGGAATATCTAGCATTGATTGGTAATTTTCCCAGCGCTCTCCATTAACATAGACGTTAACTAGGAACTGGTCAATTAAAAAGTTGTTTGGATATCCTAATTGTAAACTTTGAAAGGCTTCTCCAGTACTACCAAAGGTTTGCTGCTGAAGTCTACCCTGTCTAATTGTAAAGTTTAATCCAGTCGTACCTTTCATATCTAATCGAGCTTCGTCTCCTGGCATTTCCACTACATAATTTAATCCATTGTTTTCACAATTAAGATTCATGTATTTTGTAAAAATTAATCTATTGCCTGGAATTTTAGTAAAGTCTACTTTTAAACTTGGCTTAACCTGAATCGTGCCGACTGCTGATAGAGCTCGGCTGGGATTGTGTCCAGATAGTGAAGCTAGTGAATAGACTGAAGATGGGCGATTTGCCTCATAAATATTAAGTTCAGTAATCGAGTCTTCTATATAGAATAAAATCAGCTCAGTTAAGTTATGTAAAACTATCAAAAGCTGACCAAACGGGGAAGCTAACGTAAAAATGTCGCCGCTTGTTTTAAATTTCTGTTGTAGAAACTGCACAGACTCCCTGTATAGTTCGGTAGCATTTGTGCTTAGCCCTTTAAAAAGCTTGTATGTTGGTGAAAGTGTTTCAGCCATCTTGGCGAATTCTTTTTTATTATTTATTAGGGATAATTGAACTTTGGAAAAGATTTTACGTCGCTCAAGACTAAATAGATAATTCTTTAGTATTATACTATAAAATATGGGGCTGTTTTGGCATTTGACAAGCGGTCGTAGTTCTTTGAATGCAGGCGGAGTTAGTATTGGAAACTCTTTAATAACCTATACAAACAATAACTGACAATAAGTCAACTTGGACTTTCGAAGACGCAATGTCTTTCGTAGGTGCAGATTTAGCAGTAGCTGCCTAATCGCTCCCGTATCACTCATGGGACTTTAAGAAGAAGTGAAAGCAAATCCAGGTGGCTCCCTTAACAGTCAAGGCTGACCTTGAGCATCTGATCGTGGACGATCTATACAGGGGGCGAAAGAGTTGGAGTAACAGGTCGGAGCTCTACTAAATAACTTCGAGACCGGGTTGTTTGAAAGTTTGGTTCCTACATACATCAAACTTTATATTTTGTCTTTTTAGAAAAATGGACTAAGCCTGTAAACGAATTCATTGAAGTAACCGCATTGGACACGGGTTCGACTCCCGTCAGCTCCACTCCAGTATTTTTCTTGGCGAATAAATAACCATATGAAGAATACAAATACTCAGGATATATTCCTACGTAATCTTACAATCTCCCTACTGGATCTATTAAATAGACAGTTGGAGATTGAATTATGGCGTGACGACCGCCCAGAAATTCATACAATTCCTTTTTACTTTAATCAAGGAACCGACGAAGGCTTTATGCAAGATTTCTTTATAGGAATTCCTTCTACCTGTAAAATTTCACAAATGGCAGAAGGTAACTATGATCCTATTCCAAGAGGAATTATTACCTTAAGTTCATTTAATGTAAAATCGTCGGATCTTGTTAATAAGTATGTTAGAGGAACCTTTCAGCGCGATGAATTTGATGAAAATGATGCAAAGAAAAGTAAAGCCTATTCAGCAAGACTCTATTCCCTGCCACTTAAAGTAAACTTTGATGCAAAGATTATTGTAGATAATCTTAATAAAACATTTAAGGCAACTGAAAAACTATTTGATCTTTTCTATAGTAATCGAGTAATGTATTTTCAATATAGAGGAATCAGGATTCCTGCTCTATTTGTTTTTCCAGATCAGGCAACAAATGATAAAGCCTACAAATTTTCTTACACTGACAATAATAAAATAACTATCACATTTCAAATTGAAATTGAGACCTACTTTCCAAGCTTTGATAAAACTACGGAAATGTTTAGAGGAAATGTTATCGACCAAATCTTAATGAAGACAGTTGATAATGATTCTGGTCAATTAGATGGTAAAACTTGGATAGACGGCACAGAATAATGAAATACCTATTAGAATACCGAAAATTTGTCCTTAATGAAGGAGGTAATGCCTTTCCTGAAACAGTTTCAGTTAAGCGCGAAGATATCCAAAGAATCGTTGCAGAGTTTAACGATAAGGTAGTCCAGGGAATACTCGGAAGCCAGCCTGGTGAACCGATTGGCAGCTGGAAACAGAAACCTATTTCAGGCGATATTGATTGCCTGGTATACACAGATTTGGAACTTCCTAAAATTGTAGAGCTATGCAAAGCTCAAGGAATTGATGCAAAAGCATTCTATGGTTTTAATATTGTGTCAACTAATTTTACACCAACTGGTCATGAGCCAGTACAAATTGATATTTTCGTAAGACCTCAAACTGCAAATAAAGAGGCAACTGATATTTTCTATAAAAATATTGAAGAGGATCCAGATACAACTAAACACCGTGTCTATTTCCTATTTACTGTATTAGATTCGCGAAAGGAAGATATTGAAGGCGACCCAGCTAGCCCTTCTAAATTTACAGGCTATATGTTAAGACCAGACGGTCTCTATAAGATTGTTAAAGAGATGAAAAAGGTTAACTATAAAATTATGGATCGTCAATTAATAGCTGAGTCAGCAGAAGATATGGCTAAAGCAATTTTTGGTCAGCCCCTACCATTTAGCGAATGGAATACCTTTAAGAAAACTTTTGATCTTTTTATAAAATCTCCGCTCTATCCAAATAAACAGGAGATTATCGTGGCCTACACTGAGAAATTAAAAGAAGAAGGATTACCTTTGCCAACTAGTGTTACACTAGATTCCTATATTTAACCAATATAGTTAAGACCCTCACCAAAATCTAGGGCAATATCAAAGTTATAGAATTGGAATGATACTTCAAATGTATTAAATTTTGGAGCATTTTCATTATATGACAGTGAAATATTAGTCATGCCCGATAGAATTGGGTGATTAAATACAATCGACGAAACTGCATAACCTTCATTATTTAAGAGAGTTAATCTGATTGGATCCATTGTAATACCCTGAGGATCTTGCACAAATGGTTTACCAACACCATTTAGAGATCGACGTAAGTTAGTTGGTTCTAGGTTACCTTGATCTAAATAGTTAAGCGCATTATCTAAAAAGATAAAATAATTTAGGTAGGCATCACTTAACTTAAATTTGATTGTAAATTTACGTTCAAACATTTCAGCAATTGGCTTTGCACTATGAAACTCTTGTATTTTACCAAGAGGTCTTACTTGACTTACCATTGGCACAGTAAAGCCATTAAATGTAACTGACTGAATAGTCGATGCCATGAAATCTTCAATAGTCTCATACGGCATAATAAGGCTATTATAATATTTCTCGTATTTCTTACTTATCTGCTTAGAGAAGAAAGTATCTGGGAAACTTATTAGGAATCCGTTTTGTCTTGCGCTTAGTATCATATAGATTATTTATTTAGGCTAACCAAAAAAGGCTGCACTTGCGTACAGCCTTTTCGCGGTAGTAGTAGGGTTGGCGATTATGCTTCTACAAACTTAAAGAATGTAGGGTAGTTATTACTACTTTTTACATCATTAAGTGTTTCCAATTTAATTGGATGATACGACAATTCCTTTTCTTGACTTAATAAGCCATTGAACTCGGTGTTAAATTCAGCAAATTTAGGATTCATTTTAGAAACCTCTTTGCCGTCTTTGTCCATTTCCTTGATAACCATTTGTAGAGAAACTCCACCTTGGTCGTCAGCTGTACCGTATTTTTTGATCAGTTCCTCACGTTGTGTATCTAAGGTTTTTACCTCGGCTAACACAATGTCATTTAATTGATTAATCCAGTATTTAGCCACAAGACCAATTTCTTCGTCTAGAATACCGGTTTTTATCTTCTCCCCAGTTTGCTGGTTGATCAAGCCGCTAAGTTCGCTTTGTAGAGAGTAGATTTCAAAAAGTTTTACTGTTAAGTTCTTCATGAAGTTGTTACTTTTTTGTTTCTTATACTATAGTTTTAGTATCAGGTTTTATTTCATAAAAAAAGGGGAATAAAAAATTTTCCCCTTTTAAAGATTAAAAAATCAGATTACGGTAATTCTGGTTCAGCTGGCGGAGTAGCTGGTGCAGGAGTTACTGGAGTAGGTGCGGGTTGAACCCATTCAGTATCTCTAACTAGACCTGCTTTAGTCAATACCATATCAACAAATACCATATCTTCAGTACCCCAAGTAGAGGTATCTTCTGATGTGCAGGTAATGTGCTTAGTCATAATTTGAACAGCTGGAGTAGCTGGTGATCCTGGCATAGGATCGTTTTCATATAAATTAACAGTAGCAGAAGCTCCGCCTGATGCTAAGTCATAGTGCATTAAGTGAATAGTAGCAAATTCTGCAGTTTTGCCAAATCCGGTAATCGATTCGATTTTTACTTTTAACATTGTGAACAATATTTTTTATTATTTATCTAGTACTAAGCTAGTCCAAATCGGGTTTGGTACTTCTTAAAGTTTTGCGTAACTTCCGCGGATGAGAGAGATCTGTTATAAATTTTAGTAATCGGTACTAAACAGGGTAAATTCGAGTAAACTTGGGTGCCGCCTCCATCTACTTGGGCTTTATTAATTCCAATATTACCAGCAGATGGAGTTAATCCTGGATTATAATCTTGAGTTGGACCGGCATATGTGCCGTTGAGTACCCCATTAGCATATAGGTTAATAGAACTATTTGTATAATCATTTACTAATACTAAGTGATGATATTGTCCTGGTGTTAGGTTATATGCCCCAGCTGTTCTATACCCATCATTACCTCTTATGTAAGCGTATACTGTACAATTAGTTCCGCTACTATTGCCGTACCAATATAAAGCTGTTCCACTATAATAGGTAGCGCCTACTAATACTCCAGCTTTAGTAGTACTACCATATCCATTTGGTGAGGCTGCTGTTGGGTATGCATCAATCTTAACTATACACTCTATGGTAAAATTTGAAAGCGCCGGTAAATCTGTTAGCGGAATTCCAGTATCAAGAGTATCGTCAGTTCCATCAAATACCATTTGTGCATTGGCATCAAAAGAAACATTTGATAAATTAAGTGTAGAAATGCCAGCTAGTGGCAAAAGCCCCTGGGTTGCACTTCTGGCGGTTGGCGTAAATTGAGTTACATGATCCTTTTGTTCAATTTGACTATGCGTTATATCAACAGTTACAGTTTGACCAATTTCGGCAGAAGGCGTATGCATATGGTAAAACCTGTTATCGCCAACCGTAACATTATGATTTCTATCAATTCTATGTTTTTTCCATCCACCATCTAGATCTATACTATCATCAACATTTCTACCCCAGCCGCCAATATTACTTGGATGTCCATATACTCGAGTATCAGCGTGTGATACTGGTCGGTAAATTACGCTAGCAATATATGGTGTACTCGCATTAAATATTACGTATGGCATATACCAGCCGGAGCCAGCTCCCCATCTCTCTCTAATGTGATATAGCATATCACCATCATCTATACTTAGACTAACTCGGTAAATAGGCTGACCATTATATGTTTCTGATAATTGAGTTATGGTTTGTACAGTTCGACCCCACCAAGAATAGATGTTTACGGTATTTGGGTTAATTAAATTTGTAGTAGGTTCCCCTAAGTATGAGTTAACCGTATCGATTGTGTCGTATGCAAAGGTTAACCCGCTTGAAACTGATGAGCCGAATCCGTGTTGTGTTGCCATAATTATTAAATATTAAATCTGCTTTTTATTGCGTTAAAATTTCTTGATATTTCTGACGCGGTAAGTACCCGGTTGTAAATTTTTACTGAAGGTATAATTGAAGATGAGTACCCATCCCAACTAAACCCGCCAATAGTTAAATCAGCTGGTGTCCAGTTTGAAGGTTGTGTATTTCTAGTTCTCGTAGCTCCTGTTTGAACAACTCCGTTGATGTAGAACTGTACGTATCCTTGATCATTCCCTGTCATTACAATGTGATGGTACTGGTTTAAAGGTAGAGCTGCATTTGGAATTGTAATGTCTCCATATCCTGTTCCTACAGGGTACCAGTTCCAATATGAATTTCCTGAATAAGCTCTGTAATAATATTGAGCGTATGCTCCACTTCCAACACCGAATTGAATAATATCTCCATTAGGAGTATCTAAGTATTTAATAACAAACTCAATAGAAGTATTGTTGTTCTTTAAAGCACTGTTATTACTTACTACCATGCTATCATCTGTACCATCAAACACCGTTTGTGCATTTGAATCAAAAGATACATTTGTTAAATCTATCGTACTGTTTCCTATTAATGGTAAAAGTCCTTGTGTTGCTGAACGAGTACCTGCTGTGAAAGGTGTAGCGTGAGATTTGGCTTCTAGCTGTATCTCCTTTAGTTCAAATGAATGAGTGTAGGCTGTATAATCATCTCCATCTTGTATGTACCAATACAGGCCGGTTGCGCCAGCGGCAGTTGTATACGAATACGACGCTGTCTGCCAGCCTTCTTTATTAGTTAATCCAATTTGAGATGTTGTAGGGAATGTTTGATTTGTCCAATTGCCACTTACGTAAGAATATATTTGAAATCTTAATGTAGGGGTTCCAGCTATTTTTTTAAACTTAACTGAAAATGTATAAGTAGTTGAAGCGTTAAATCCACTATAAAAGGCAAAGGATTGCCTGGTATTAGAAGAGATGTCATCAATTCTTACATGATATGGGGATAGTATTGTCCGGGTTCCGGCTGTACTATACCCTGAGGCATCTACTCCCCAATTACTCCAAGTAGGAACGGCTAAATTAGTGGTTGGCTCTCCTACATAGGAATTTACTGTATCTGCTAAATCATAGCCAAAGACTAAAGTTTCTTCTCCAAATATGTTTGGTCCTGCGTGAGTTGGCATAATTATAATCCAAATCTATTTTTATGCGCATTAAAATTTTGTGTAACTTCATCTGCAGTAATAGCTCGGTTATACAATTGAAAATTTGCAAATTGACAGTTTGCACCATACAGCGTATTTTGCTTGCCTATGAATATGTTTGATGAAAGGTTTGCTGCAGGAAGTGTACTCCAACTATTTCTAGCTATTCCATTTACATAAATAACAACATTTGATGAAATAGTACTTACAGTAACTGTAACTTGACACCAAGCTCCAAATCCAATATTAACCCCAGACGCTAGTGTTACCGATGAAGGCACCCCGCCTAGTGGATTGTAGTGAAACCCAATATTATATGGATTAAAAATAGTATATGTTCCAAATGCATCGCATCCAAATAATCTTTCAGATACCCCAACCGAAGAAATCCATTTACAAAAAAACTGCACAGTATATTCAGAATAGGTGGTAGGTGGGCTCAGTCTAACATAGTCATCTGCTCCATCAAATACGATAACCCCACCATTCGCCGATGTAAAGGTGGGCCCGTTAGTTAGATTTCCGTTAACTCCGCTTTGTAGTAAATCAGTCCAGGTCGCGCCTGCGCCAGTGTACGAGTTTATATCTGCTGCGTCTAGCGCCAATATTAGGCCAGATGTTACTATTCTAGGATTATGATGTAAAGCCATATAAGATATTTATTTGGCTTAAAAAATTATTGAAGCTGATTAGCATCAATGGGAGATGTCCACTCCGCCGTTGCAAGAAGTTCTAATATTTCTTCATGCGTATATTCAGCCATGCCCTCTTGCCAAATTGCAGGACGACCATACACTCCAACTGGAGTTGTATGAGTTGACTCTTCGCCGGTTTCTGCATGAATAAAGGTTGAAATAATAGCCTCTTCTACAATTGTAATATCGTATTTAATAAATGTTTTGGTACCATCTATTGAATATCTTAAGGTCTCAGCTGAATTTTGATGTACTTGACTAAAATCAATAGATTCTATATCAGTTGATGGAATAATTAACCATCTGCGGTTTGGAAATTGTGTGCTCATATAAGTTATTTATTAATTTTTACAGATTAAATCGGGTTTTATAGTGACGATAATTTTGAGAAACTTCAGCTGCGCTTAGCGCGCGATTATACATTTTTACTACGGCAATCTGACCATTCCAATTATACCCACCATAGGGTCCGTGTTGACCTATTCGCATTCCATTAGTCCAGTCAGCTGTTCCAGTAGTAGCTTGCTGACCTTCAAAAACTCCATTTCTGTATATTTTTACATGCGAACCAGTATAAGTTATAACCCAATGACCCCATCCATTTATAGTAAATGATTTAGGATAATAGTATTCTCCCCAAACTCCTCCGTGAGTATACGCCCAACTATTATCTCCATATTGATAAAAACTTGTATTAGTTCTAGCATTTATTGGCATCTTATTTTCAGATCCTTTATATGAAACGTGTTCTATTGTATATTGAGATAACGTTCCTAAATTTTTAGTAATATCAATATAGTCATCAGTTCCATCAAACAAGATGCCTCCAGTACTGTTATATGAAACGTTTGATAAATTTATGGTTGAATTTCCAGTTAAATCTAAAAGGCCTTGTGTACTAGTTCGGGTTGTGCCCTCATCGATAAATTGTCTAGGCGGACGAATAGTTGTTCCAGGGACAATGCTAACTGCGGCGACTGATACTTTATTTCTGCCATAATATTCATAGTGCCAACATCCACAAAATCCAGTTGCAGCTTCTGGATGAGAAGTAAATGTATTCCAAGCATGGTACCACCCATCTCCCAAATGAGTCCTTAGTCCTTCAGTATGAACTCCATATTCAGTAATATAGCTACCATTGGCTCGATATTCATAGTGGTACATATAATTTGGATGAGTATATCCAGTTTCGCTCTTATAAATTATTTGATAAGTATAGGTTGTATTAGGTAGCCACGTAAAGCTACCCCAGCCGCTTGGAACATAATTAAATATGTTTGGGCAACAGTTATAGTTTCCATTTGTACCATATCCATCATATTCATTATAGATCTCAATACTTTCTACTGATCTTACACCTAGTGTTGGAATAAAAACAGTTTCAGTATAGCCGTTTGACCTAAAAATTTTACCATTCTCAAAATTTTGGGTACTTGGTCCACCATATGATCGGTTTGGGCCAAATGCATAATTTTGACCTGGGGCTCCACGATAGGAATTATCCATGTCACCTGTATCATATGCCTGTCTCTTAT
>ENA-OSIY01000256-OSIY01000256.1-marine-metagenome-genome-assembly--contig:-NODE-256-length-31267-cov-14.345880_pt1 | contig 31267 bp, 49 predicted proteins | sample MGYA00237884_ERZ534233 | MGnify/ENA primary metagenome ERZ534233 (study PRJEB26412, sample SAMN06343840) | marine metagenome | isolation source: estuarine water | place: USA: Columbia River Estuary... | reverse complement strand
ATCCCCAGACAACTTAGCAGACGTAATAGTCCCATCAACAGGCACGTTAACATCTGTTTGAGTCATTGTCATTACTTCTACAGCACTGCCAGTTGGAGGAGCCGTAGAGAACGTTAAAGTAGTTCCAGAGATACTATAGTTAGACTTGCTCTGATATACACCATCAACAAATACTTGAGTGTTGTTTTCATTTACAGGGTTTATAGACAACGTAAGCGTAGTATCACTGCCATCACCTGTCATACTGTCAATGTTTAAGTTAGATCCAGATACACCAGCAGCTACGCTATAGACTACTAGCTTACGTCCATTAACGGGCGCAGCACTTAATGTAAGTGTAGTTGTTCCTGAAGAAGTAGCAATGCTATAAGCACCCTGTTCTTGGAATACACCGTCAATAAAAACAATTAAGTTGTTTTCTGATTCTGTAGACTGACTTAAAGCAAAAGCAGTAGTGGAGCCGTTACAAGTAAATACATCGTGAGTAAAGGTGTTAGTGCCTCCACCGCCAATAGCGCCCCAAGCATCTGTATAGCCTTCAAACTGTGAAAGACTAGCGTTATATCTAAAGTAACCTGCTGCAGGACTTCCCGGTCTTTGAGCCGTAGTACCTACAGGAATATGTACAGCGTCTGTGTTGGCCCCTAAGTCTAAAGACACATCAGGAGAAGCCTGATTAATACCAACCCTGTTGGCGCTTACATCAGCAAATAATACACCGCTATCTACATTAACGTCTCCAGAGAATGTAGCAGTTGTAAAAGTTGTAGGAGTAATGTTTGCAGTACCGTCAAAGCTCACACCACCAATAGTTCTAGCAGTCTCTAAAGCTGTAGCAGTTGCTGCGTTGCCTGTAGTGTCTTGGTTAAGAGTACCGACTGTAAAGTCTAGGGTGTTGTCTGAGTCGTCGTAAGCTACTGTAATACCGCTTTCAGTATTAGAAGTAACCATAGCTCCTACAGTATCAGAAATAGTTTCTGCTAAAGTAATACCAGCTATTGTAATTGCATCAGCTTCTAACGTACCGTCAACGTCTACATCTCCTGAAATATCTAAAGATCCAGCGTCTAACTCGCCACTAATAGTAATGTTACGACCACCGCTAATGTCTTTGTTTGCATCAGTAATAATAGCTTTACTAGCGATTACCGTGCCATTAGTGATACCGTCTATTAGGTTTATATCTGCTGCAGTAGCTGTAACACCATCTAAGATGTTAAGTTCTGCAGTCGTAGAAGTTACACCGTCAAGAAGGTTAAGCTCTGTAGCAGTTGAGGTCACACCATCTAAGATGTTTATTTCGGCTGCTGTGGCTGTAACGCCGTCTAGGATATTAAGTTCTGCTGTAGTGCTTGTTACGCCATCAAGGAGGTTTATCTCTGCTGCTGTGCTTGTCACACCGTCAAGGATGTTAAGCTCTGCTGCTGTACTAGTTACACCATCTAAGATGTTTATCTCAGCGGCTGTGCTTGTAACGCCATCCATAATGTTGAGTTCAGCAGTTGTAGCTGTAACCCCGTCCATAATATTTAATTCTTCGGCAGTAGCTGAAATTGCAGTACCGTTAAAATTAATAGCATCTACATAGGCTGTACCGTCTACGTACAAGTCTCTCCACTCCTGTGAAGAGCTTCCTAGATCAAAAGTAGCATCAGTATTAGGAATAATACTTGAGTTTACATCTGCACCAAACACAACATTGTCTGAAGCTGCATCACCTAAAGTAAGTGTACCACCGTTAAAAGTAGTCGTACCTGTTACTACTAAGTTACCACCTACATCTAAATTACCTGAAATATCTACAGCACCATTAATATCTATTAAGGTTGCAGTAAGTTCAATTTCATCTGTTGCTGCAATATCCAGTACCGTGCCGCTAGGAGCATTAATGTATTGAGTAGTATCGTTAAAGAATAAACCTCTCGCACCATTTAACAATAAACCAGCGTCTTCAAGGTGGGTAATTGTTACGTCTTGATCGTCTCCAAAAGCAAGAAGAGCACCGTCAGCTAAGAAAAGATCACTGAACTGAAGGTTAACTCCCCCTAGTGAAGCTCCGTCAGAAGCGTCAGGAACAAAAGCTGTAGTAGCTGTAATGGTCGTGCCTTGAATTGTACTAGAGCCTGTAACAGCTCCTGTGACTGCTAGTGTACTAGAAAGAGTAGCAGCTCCTGTAACCCCTAAAGTTCCAGCAATCGTGGCGTTGACATCGACATCAAGAGTGTCAATATGAGCGGTTCCATCCAAGAATAGATCTTTGAACTCCAATGAGGATGTACCCAAATCAATGTCGCTATCAGTAACAGGAACAATTGCACCATCTTGAATCCTAATTTGTTCAACAGCCGTTCCACTAACTTCAACAAACACTCCCCATCTGTTATTTGTAGAGTCTACTACAATTTTATTTTTAAAATCTAAGTCACCAATCTGAGGGATATTACCGCCCTGTGCTGCGGTTCCATCGTGCCTGTGACCAGTAGTAGCGGCGCTGCTATCAGAATATGCAAAAACATTAACTAACTGATTATATTCATTGTTAAATAAAGTTGCTGTAATCGTATCTCCGTCAGCAAATGTACTTTGTCGGGTATAGCTCTGAGCCATTTATTATCTCCTTCCTGATGGAGTGTAGTCTACGTAAAGACCATTCACTGTGTAGGGTGCTAGTTTATCTGTGCTTGTTATTACAAAACTTACAGTGTTTCCACTGCCTTGCACTGCTTGTCTAATTAAGGGGTCGGAAGCTGCTCCAAATACGTTAGCCCCAAACTTACCTGTTCCAAAAATACTAGGTAGAGGTATGCTATCTAAAACATAATCTAAAGGCTGTGCAATTGTAGGGTCTTCATAGTCATAACGTACACGGAGTGTAGGCTGTATTCCGCCTTCTGGACTTACAGAAACTCGCACATACCGAATAGTTTTTTTAGTACCTACATCTCCAAAATCTAAATTAGGTGTTTGGTAGGCTGAAGTTACATCAGCAGGAGTACCGCCATAATCAAAAGAATTACCATCATCGTGATTGTAAATATACCCGTCTGTGTCACCGTGCCACGTTTGTTCAATACCGTCTGTATCTAAATCTGAAGTTAAGGCCGTAGCTTTAATACCTATAGTTTCTGAGAACTGAAATCCGTCATTAGTTAAAGTAGCTATAACTCCTTTAGCAGCGGTATTAGCTGTGCCGTTTGTATTATAAAATAATCTGTATTGTGACTTACTTCTTAGTACAGCACTTGTGACATCTAAATTATCTATATTAGCAGCTATGCTTTTAATAGTAGGCTGGATAGGTCTACTTACAGTCCCTAACTCAACGTCACCAATTCGTACCGTACCTGCAACAGTTCTTAACCCATCAGGGCTTAGGAACAACAAGTCACCTGCAATTTCCTGAATACTCTGTGCATCCATGCAACCTACGTTTTTTGTAACCGGCTGCACTACAATTGAGTTAGAATCATTTATGTTAAGCAGCTTAAATATACTGTTTCTACAAAAAATAATTAAGTCATCACGAAAACTGGCTAGTCCTACTACCTGATCTTCTAAAACAATTGATCCTGCACCAGTTCCTGAAAAGTTATCAGGGTCGTTAGTATGGCTATAATAAATAGTGTTAGAAGCTGTACCAGCACCAGCAACTACAAAATGCTTGTCGTGTATAGTACCTACTGATGGAGCAACGCTTCCTGATACTGTAACCTCACCTGCAAAAAAAGTTCTTGTGTTTAGATTACCTGTACCTGTCATTCTAAAAAAGTAAGGTTTATTAACGCCGTCACATATAAGAATTTCACCGTAATCAGAAAGACCTTCAAAGAATGAAAAGTTAGTCTGCTTTTGATTAGTACGTGCTAAATCTGAACGACCTGTAAAAGTAGAATAGTTGTCGCCGCTGCTGTGTACGCTAGATTTTGATATTGAAATCCATGAAGTACCGTCTTGACTGAAAAATATACCAGTACCTGAGCAAACTATTACTCCGTCTGCGTATCCTCTAATGCCTAATACTTTATTAGATCCGTTAGGTTTAGCGGCTGAGGCACCACCAAACACACTGAAGCCGTTAATTCGTCTATAACCACCGTCAGTATCTACCTCAAAGTTTGTAAGCTTAGAAGCAATTCCGGGCTGACCAAGCATCTCAAGCTGGTTAAGGCTGGTATATAATCCACCTTTAGCTGATAGACCAAACGGCTGTGACATTAAATAAACCTCGTTCGATCATCTTTAAATTCACCGGGGCCGGGACTGATAAGATTTAACTTCATAAGTCTTAGACCGCGCTTATAATCTTCAAGTGCGAATGCAGAGAACTGAGGGCTTTCTTTAAATTGATATACGTAATACCTAGCCCTATTTAAAAGAACAGGTTTATAAGTATTAGGGAATACTACCTCATCTCCAAAAGCAGATAACTCTGTGGGCAAGGCGTAAGCGTAAAACCAAATACGATATACTTTATCAGGGATGTTACTTAATCCAAACTTACGGTTGTCAGGGCTTTTAATAACTCTGTCGGGTACACCATACTGTTGTGTATCTGCATCGTCGAGGTTTTCTGAAATACGTCTGTAGTCTTTCCACGCCTCTGTAGTAGTAAAGCGTAGGTTACGTGCAGTGTAAGGGGCAGTCTCGCCGTCTACACCCACAGTCGTTAAGTAAAAGTTATCCCAGTCTATGTAGCCGTAGTCAGTAGTTAAAGAACTGCTTGTAGGCTTTAAGGTGTACCAACGCTGACCTACTACCGTTTCTACATACGCATTTCCGTACATGGGGTCAGTTTCACCACTTAAATTAACTGCAAGAAAAGGCCATTGCGGTTCCTCGTTAACAATATCTAAGTAAGCTCTGTTCAAGGCATCTTTTACGTGCTGTTGAATACCGACAGCAGAAGCAAAGCTAGAACTTGTAAGCTCTACTTCGTTCATTTCTCTAAGAAGTTCGTTAGCCAAAGTTAGAAAAGTAGCCATTAGTGTGCCTTTTTAATTGGAAAATCGACCGATTTACTTGCGCCTTTGTGAGGTTTGAAACCATCTTTAGGGTCTTTCATAATCTTAAAAGACTTTCCTTCTTTCATCCAATGGTATCCTTTAGGGGCGTCTACTTTCATTGTTTTGTTTTTTTAGCTGTTTTACTAGCGCATCGTTTTTCCATATCAGAAATAGAAGCGTACCCACCTTTAGCATAACCTACTTTACTACCTCTGCTATACATTTTCTTTTTCATTATTCCTGCTCCATGCTAAAAGTTTTAGAGTTCTCCCTAGCTATTTCTAATTCTGTCTTATTGCCAAAGATACGATTATAGTTTTCTTGATACTTATCTTTATCAAAACCCTTACGAAAACGACTATCCTTAGATACAATCGCTTTCCTAAACATTACTGGATTATCGTTATTACCTATTTGCGGCATGTTTAATTCCTTATAAAAGATTGGGGGCTTTTACACCCCCGCTCCTATTAGTCGATTCCGTAGAAAGCTGAAACCAGAGCGTCTGGTCGCAGTACCTTGGCACCGTATACGTGAAGACCACGTACAATGTCACCAAAGCTATCTGGGTCACGAATTACTTCTGTGCTGGTAATCGTCTGAGCCGTAGCTGTAGAAGACATGTGACCAGCAAGACATTGACCTGCAGCGTTAGAAGTTGCAGCAATGTTGTTAGTTTTGTACATGTCAAAACCACGAAGCTTACCAGAGCTTACCAAGCCATTACGGATGGAACCCTGACCAGCGTTGTAGTCAACTGACAAGAGCTTAGAAGAACTTTGTACAAGGACTTCATAAAACTCTGGATTAGCCAAGAACCAGCGACCTTCTTCAGGTACATTAGCTTCGTCAAGAAGACGGGCCATGTGAGAAAGAACGTCAATAGGATCATGCTCGGTTGCAGCAAAACCAATGTCCAAGTTACCAGTACCGTCAAAAGTACCGCCAGCAAGGTCAGTTGCGCTATCAGAACCAAGAATGTGGTTCGGGCTTGCAGCAGAAACACCTGCGATCATTTTAGCAATTACGCCTTCATCAAAAGCATCACGCAAAGCGTAAGCTGCAGAAGAGGTTGCTACCTCGCGGAAGTTTACATGCGACATGTTTGTTTCAATATCATCAACAATGAACTTGAATGCGTTAGCAGTATCAACTACCAAAGTAATTTCTTGGTCGGTTAATTTAGTCTGCGTTACATCTGCACCACGCTCATACTGATAAACAGTAATGGTAGGTTCTTTAATAATCCGTACCGTATCGCCAAAGCTAGAAATCTCACCAGCATAGTCAGTGTTCGTAATAGCTTCTGCTACCGAAGACTTCCTAAAGAAGTTGAGTACCTGCTTGGAATATACTTTGGGTAGGAAAAACGAGTTTGTTTGACCTGATACTGAATTAGCAAAGTTACCGTTAGCGTCTGTAGACTGTTCAAAAAATTGGTCTGATTGGTTATAAGCCATATTATATTACTCCTAAGTAGAAAAGATTATCCTCTACGAACCCTCCCCTCTTCCATTGCAAGCTTGATTTCATCTTCAACCCTGTCAAATTGGTCTAGGGACATTTTCGCAATTTCACTTTCTGTCCAAATCTTAGCTTCTTTAGCATCTACATTGGTTGTTTTGGTAGATACCATGTCTGCTGCAGAACCTTCCTGCTTACGATTTGAACGTCTTTTTTGAGTACTACGTCCTTTCCCAGTTTCTAACTTATAAAGATCTAACGCTTTAACGGCTAAAGTAACATTATTAGGATTATTATAAATCCAGTCTTGTATTTGCTCAGGTTGCTCCTGCGCCCACTCATGAAAGTTATCGTCTCCTCTGATGTTATCAAAGTCAGGATGTCTTTCTTTAAGAGCCGTTTCAGCTTCTCGCGCTGCAATTTCTGATTCCCGTTGTTCAATAACAGAAAGCTTAGACCGCAGTGCTTCTACTTCGTGCTGACTCCTCATGTGAGCTACAGTTTCTACTGTATCATACAGATCAGGGTATTCTTGTCGAAAACGATCTAAGTCCTCTTGAGACTTAGGAGCTTGATATTGGGGTTCGGCTTCTCTAGCCTGTTCCCTTAGTTCTTGCTCTGTTCGTTTAAATTCAGAAAGCTTTTGATCATAATGTTTCTTTAAATCATCATAACGCTTTTTATAATTAGTGCTAGGTTCATCTTCAGTAGAAGGGGCCTTTCGTCGGGTAGCCTTCTGCTGTTGAGGTTCTTCATCATCTTCCGGGTAATACAAGCTTTCTGCAGCACTTAAAGATTTTTTTCTTTCTTGTTGTTGCCACGGTTTACGTGCATTATACGGGTTCGAGACTTCTTCCTCTTCGTATGCCTGTTCGGACATAATACTCTCCTTTTCTACGGGGCTTGTTTCTTGCAAGGTAGCCAATTTCAAACGTCTTTAAAATCTGGGGCTTGATACTACAAGGTAGCCGTACTATTGTTTTACCGTCTTCCTCCCATAAGGCTAGGCATTTGGTTAGCTCCCAACATGGTTTGATTGATAAGAGTTTCCTCTTCTTCTTCAAGCATACCTTCTTGTTGTTCTGGAGGTGTTCCTAATAGCCCACCCATCTGGCGAGTTTCACGGTTCATTACACCGCCACTAGACTTTCGTTCTGCATCATCCATCATCGTTTGAAGGTTATCTGCTCCGATTTCGCTAGTGGCTGCTTCGGTCATAACAAACTCTCCATCGCTTAATCGCGCAGGAATTGAGTCTGATACACCATCTCCGGGGCCTTCAACTTCTCCAGCTCCCGAAAACTCTGATGCAGTCATGATAACTTTATCAAAGATTTCACTAAGCCTTGGATCTGATTCCAAAGCTCCCATTAAATATTCTTGTTCTGTTTCATCTAAAGACTCATTAAGCATAAAGCCCATGTAGTCGTTTTCCATTTCATCGTCTGGAACCTGAGACTCTTCAGCCATTGCCTGTTCTTCAGGTGTAAAAGTATCTACAGGCATTTCAGGGGGTACAAGCAGTGAGCCGCCTTCAGCTTTAGGAATCCTATCTTCTTCTTTAAATACATTCATTTTTACTTTTTGATCTACGTTCTGTGTTTGTTCCTGAAAGTTTTGTTGAATACGTTTTTGTTGTTCGGGTGACTCAGCTGCTTCCATTTCTTGTTTAAACGAGTTATACATCATACGAAATCTATCTTCGTCAGATATTTCACCGCCTTGTGATTTTCCTTTTCTAACGTCAGTGCTATATTCTTTACCTTTAAACATAAAAGTTTTTTTACCTGAGTTATGTGCTTTACTAAAAGCTTTTTCAAAAGCACTAGCTTGTTTTTCACTAGGATCTTTAGAATTTTCTTCTTCCCAAGATTTAGAAGCTCCCGCAGTAAGCAAACTTACAGCACCTGCTCCTTTAGCCGCCCCTTTAATTTGTTCAGTATTTTTATAGGCTCTTGTTCTGTTTTTTCCTACAACTACGCCTCTATCTTCTGAAGTTCTTCCGGGGCTTTTTGGAGAAATACCTTGTGCCTCATCTAATTTCTTAGAAGCATATTTACCTAATTTAGATATAGCACCACCTAAACCATACTGTTTTCTGTCTAGCATACTTTTATCCATCTTTTCTCTCCATTGCTTCTTTAACGCTGTCCTTTAAGCTCTCTAACTTAGCCAGAGAACTCAGTCTCCCCTGACTGCGGTACAGCTCCAGTTCCGATGTTGCCACCGCCAGTACCTGTAGCTCCAAGGTCTTGGCCTTCTGGAGGTGCTCCTTGAGGGCCTCCCATAGCTCCGGGTTGTTCACCAGTGGGGCCAGCTTCCGCGCCAGTTGCCTGTCCAACATTATTTTGCATCCCTATAATTTGAGCCATCAGTGCTGCTTCTTCTGGATCGTTGATCAGTTCATCTGGATCAAGGTCAAGACTGTAAGCAAGCTCGCTAATTAGCTTGTTCATTTTAATGAATGGTGCAATAGCAGGATTCTGAGCAGTTTGTAAGAACATGGTCAAGCGTTGACTACGTACTTCCTTCTGCATTAAGCTATTAGTACCTGTGGCTTTTACTTCTAAGTCACCTTTAACATCTAACTTAGACTCTAAAAACTGCATGTTCCATTGAAAATACGCTTCACCCATTGGCTTTAACAAAAAATCATCAAGGTTTTTAATCACAGTCTTGATGTTAAGGGATGCTGCGCCAAGTAGCATGGACATTCCTGAAGCAGTTCGTGTCATGCTCTGGACACCTGTTTGACCGTGAGAATAGCTTGGAATACCTGTTTGTTCGTCTGCAAGCTGTCTGAATTTATCAAACATCATCATGTTTTCTTGTGAGGTGTTAGGAAACTTTAAGCCATTAATTGCTTGTCCGGGTACTCCTGCTTGTCTTCGGAATACTTTGCCCGGATAAATCTCCATACTTTGACCGCCCACAAGAGCAGTTTCGTCTACATCAAAGACTAATGACCCCGACAACGCTAGATTGTCAATTGCCATACGTGCATGACCATTCATGATTTTTTGAGAATCATCCATGTTTTCTGCAACGCCGATACCAAAGAAGCTGTAAGGATTTCTTTCGTATGGGAAAGCATGATAAGGCAATCTGAAAGGCGTAAAGGGGTTTATTACTGCTCGTAACATTTGACCATTGCAGATCCAAGCGTTAACTTGTACTTCATCTAGGTCATCTACTTCATCTGGAATATCCATACCAACTTGGCGAGCATACTCAGCATCAATAACTCCCCAATACTCCAAAACTTCAAACTGTCCAGACCCTGATTCATCTGAACGATTATCATCTTTTAGTTCTTGTTCATAGTCTTTTTCTTCGTAATTAGGCCCTAGCATTAAGGCTTCACGAATTGCGTCTTTATTAAAATATGGCATTTTCGCCAAAGACCGTAACTTAGTACGGTTCATTCTATGTCTGTGAAAAATGTACTCTGCTTCGTTTATGTTTGTAGCGTTAGGATCAGGAAAAAAGTCCCATAAGCTGACAAACTCAATACGAGGAACGCGCACATCAATTGGAGAATATCTCCTAGATCCTTCTTCATCTTCCTCCCACCTACTAAGTGTCTTGTTAAAGTTAAACGGCCCTTTTACTATGCCTGTGCCGAATAAGGCTGATTCAAATAAAGCATTTCGTATTTCACTAGCTCCATTTGATTCTTCAATTTGATCGTGTATTAGTTTTTCTAATCGTCTAGCAGCTTCTTTAGCTGGACTTACTTGTAAACTTTCTGGGGTAAAAGCTGGCCCGTCTGTAAGTTTTTCACTGGCTGCTTCCTCCAGCGATGTTGCTTCAAACCCTCCTGACCCGTAGGTCGCTCCCGGTTTAAGTACACGCCCGTCACCTTCGTAACCAATGTCAAAAGGATTTTCCTCTTTCTTTTCTGGAAAATCTGAAGGCTCTTCCTGACTTGTTTCAATCCCCGGTAAAGGATTTTGAGGATCTAGGTGAGCGTATTCACTAATACCTTCTGGTACTTTAGTTTCCGAAATTCCAATAGGAAACTTATTAGCTCCAAATATAACATCTACTAACTGTCCAAAAGCTGCAAGAACTTTAGTCTTAGTTACTTTTACGAAGACTCTAGACTTTTCAGATTCCCTAAAACGTACACTTTTACCATATAAACCACGATAGTTATGGTAGGCTTCTAGCCAACGCTGCTCATCTAAGTCTCTAGAACTTTCAGCCTGTTCGTATCGATCCATAAGAAGACCAACAAAGTTATTACGCAAGGACTCTTCTAAAGTCAGTTGCATTCCTTGTTCATCTTCTACTTGCTCAAAGTATAGCTCGTTTGCTGTTAAGCTATTTTCTTCTGCCATATATTAATATCCAAAGTCTGCATCTGCGGGTGTGTATGCTTGTTCCATACGTAAGTGTCGCATCTGTGCTAGTGGGTCATTTACTCTTGGCCTTGACATAATAAGATACCGTAAAGCATCGTAGGCGTGGTCAGGAGCATGTGTGTTAACATCTTCAGGATTAGTCTTATCCAGAGGAATACTTTGAAGCTCGCGTATCAGGCTAGGACAGCTACTAAAAATCTGTAATCTTGGTCTTCCGCTTGGCTGTAACCTCAAGTATTCGTGGATTTGAATCTTACCTTGTATTCTATTTTTATCTGCTCTTCGCAGCTTATGGCCTTGTCTTACCAATGTCTCACCGACTGTAGGCCCTGTTGTCCCTGTTCTAGCCCAAGCTGCTGTGTCTAGTACACCTTGAACTGAAAAAGGATCTTCTATTTCCATTTCTGTAATCTTGTAACCTAAGTCTTCGCCCGTTAAACCCTTTTTATACAGTTCTCTATAAACAATAAGAGTACCGTCATTTGGGTCTATAGCAGCCCATATACAAGCTGACTCACTGGCGTAACCATAATCCACTCCCTTAACTCTATCCCAGTGAATCGGGATTTGGAATGGCGGTATTACATGTTCTTCTATATTAAACTCGGTAAAAGCCGCCCCCTCGTTTACGTCCCAATTACCTTCTAATAGCTGTTTGCGCTGCGTAGGGGGCAAAGCTTTAAGCATTTGCTCGTATCGACCATCCGTTGCTAAGAAAGGATTATCTTCTAAACGAGCCGGTATAAACTTTCGTGTAAGACCATCTTTACCAATAAAGCTTGTATCAGGATCTGATGGTAGTATATACCTATTTTTTACCCAGTGAGCACCTACGCCACCGGGGTTAGCAGTGCAACGCATGTACGGCGTTATCTCACTGTCTGTTGTTCTTAGTCGTGAAGCTAAATAGTTCCAGCTAAACTCTGTGGGTAGGTGAGTAATCTCATCAAAACCTATCCAACTATATGCTTGTCCCTGATAACGATATACGTCTGCATCACGCTCAAGAAAGCCGAATTCTACTTTGGCTCCTGAAGGAAAGTTCCAAAGCTTCTCTACTTCCCTATATTTACAACCGGGAAAAGCTTTAGGATATAATTCCCTTGACTTATCTATCAGCTCTCTCAGCTCTGGCATAGACCGTCTAATAATCAATGCCCTGTGTGCGGCTCTGTGAGCGTATCTGAGAGGATCTACGAGCATTGCATAGCTCTTACCACCCCCTGCTGCTCCACCGTACAGAACGTCTGTTTCTGACGCTGCAAGGAACTCTGTCTGAGGCCCTTCATTTGGAGCAAAGATAACATTCTTTTGCTCTGCTTCTTCTCTAACCGACTTAGGCATACTCTCTAAGTCAACAATCTTACCTTCGTTTGTTACAGCGTCTTCAGGTTCGTCCAGCTTTTTAAAAGTTGTTTGCTTCTTTTTTAGTTTTGTTCTAGCTGTATGTAATCTTTTTTCTAAAGATTCTACTGTATCTTTGTTCTGCTTGACTGACTTTTTCGCACTCATCTTAGCTTTCACTTCAGAGTGGTAGTTATACTGTCTAGGGGCTTTACCAGCCTTTTCCATGTAATTACTAAGAGTCTGGTGAGAGATCTTTACATCTTCTCCCAGCTTACTCTTAATGTGTACTAACCCTTCGCGTAATGAAGGGATGCTTTCATCTAAAAGACCATCAATGGTTTCTTCTAGGACTTCTAAGTATCCGGGTATAGCCTCCAACATGTTTGTTTCTTTGTTGAGAGTATATCCAAAAGGTACAATGCCTCTTCCTTTTGGTCTAGTCCTTGGATACAGCGTATTCTGCGTCATCTACAGTTACCGGGGTTTTAGCAGGTAGTATAAATAAAGACCCTTGTGAGTCATCTACCTTATGGTTTACATCAATTCTTTCTGCTTTACCTAAACCAATCCTATCTAGAATTGTTTGAGCAGCTTGTATCTTAACATTCGACTGTGGAATAGAGTGTTCCGCTTCCATTACCTCTACCAGCTTAAAAGCTGCTTTAGGTGCAGACTGAGCTAGGACATCAGAGGCTAGATCTATCATCTCCTGTTTAAGTGCTTTAATGACTTGAGGATAGCTTCCTTCGGAATAACCCGCTAATTCTGCTGCTTGTTTTGGATCACCTCCCGTCTTTAGTAGGTTTGCTAAGAAACTTAACTGACGTTCTGTATATTCACGCTCACCTTGCTTTTGTGTATTACGAGGTAAGTATTTAGATATGTGTGTACTCATGGATCTCTATTATAGGGCTGTATTAGGATGTTGTCAAGTCTTTTATGCAATTCCTACGGAATTATGCTTTTTTATTAAACAATGTTGTAATTCCTCTTGACAAATAACAAATTTAACTGTATACTCTATTACATATTTAAAAGCTTCTAACGATATACTGCAACTATAATAAAGAAATAATAAAGAATGTAGAAGCTTTTAAAAGCTTTTAAATAGAGAGCGCAACTTTCTACAGCTTTTAAAGGCTTTCCCCCAACATCCCCTTTTTGTTTTCCCCCAAAGCAGCCCCTTATTCCCCCTTTATTTTGACAACTTGAAAAAGCTGTAAAATGTTCGTGCATGTATTATGTGGGGGCGGGGGTGGGGTGGCCTCCTGCCTACCCTTGGCAAGCTTTGGCAAATGATACGTTATAACATAACAGCTTTTAAAAGCTTTCAAAGGTCGACCCCCATATTCTCAATCTGACACATCTTTTAAAAGCTTCTAAAAGCTTGGCAAAGCTGCGTCAGTGTTTCACGTGAAACGTTTACAAGCTTGTAACAGCTTTAAAAAGTCTGTTTACCTTAATCATTATAAATGATGATACTGTTAACGCTTTATAAGCTTTGCTAATCATTACAATAACTTATAATCCTTCCCACTATTATCATTCCTATGAATAACCCACCTCAATAATGAACAAAAAGTGGAGACTTTCATCGGTTTTCAATATTGTTTTATCACTTTGAACAGCTTTTAAAACCGCACCATCATGAAGCATTTTTTGCTCTGTTTTGGTGCGCTGTATCGTCCCATTTTTAAAGGCTTTCACCTAGTTTTTCACTAAAAATTCATTATTCTTTCATATTGTTGCACTGTTTCTGTGCATGTTTTATCTTCATATTGTCTCCACTATTCTGTAAGTTATTGTTTTATATAGGTTTTTAAAAGTTGGCACAGGTTGTGCATTATATATAGCGAGGCCCGACGTGGGCGCAACTAAACCCTAACAAAACAACAGGATGATACTTTATGAATATGACCACCACTAATCAGAACACTTTGCAAGCTATCAAAGATGCGACCGTTGAGACTGTCACAATTGAGATTGCCGGAGAATATGCGGATATCCATCCGGTCGCGCAAGCCTTAGCGATTGGTGACAATGCAAGCGCAATCCTAAAAGACTTAATCGAAGCCTCGCAAGATAATGCAACTGCACGATCTGAAATTATAGAAATCTGGGACGATATGGCAAGCCTTGGAAAGCTTGCGACAATTCGAACCCTGCTTAATAGGCTTTCTAAAGCTGTTCTAGGCTTTCCGCTAACAGTAAAAGACGGACAGCTAATCGCGGCTCAAACACGCGCCAAGGCCAGCAAAGAAACGACAGAGGCAACAGAGGCAACAGAGGCAACAGAGACAGCAGAGACAGCAGGAATGACCGAATATGAGATCGATAAGGCCTATGATCTTGAACGCTTCAAAAAGTGGTTCGAGAAAGCCGATGATGCAAAACGATGCAAAGTCTTCGATTTGATTGCTGAATTGGGATAATTTATAACATGTTATAGGCTTTGCGTCCCGGCTTTTAATTGGGTCGCATAGCTAAAGGCATTTTCTTCAAGTGTTTTTAGCTATAGTTTAAACCGTCGCGCGATGCTATTGCCCGTGACACGTACAGGCGGACCTTGTACAGTATGCTTTTTAAAAATGCAGAGATGATTATAGTGCGTCACCACCGATAAGGTTGGCGGCATCCTATTGCCCAGAGATTCTCGGGATGGTTATCGTTATAACATGTTATAAGCTGTGAAGATTTAAAACCCTTATAACAATGTTATAGCACTCAAAACCGGAGAGACAGAACCACGCACAGGTGGTCGGACAATATCAAAAGGCAAGCATCCTTTTACCAGCAGTAAAAGCGGTGGATTCAGAAGATGGCCTACAATGGACAAAGAGGTGGCAGGTGGCAAAGCAAAACCTGAAGGCACTTTAAAACTACGGCTAAAACCTAGTCAGGGTTAGATCCGATAGACTCGACAAAACAATTCCCATCGTTTCTCTTAAAAGCGGTGGGCATTGTAAAGCAGATTGATTGGCAGTCTGTTTTACATGTGAATAAAACCATATAGGAAATGTTATGCTAGTAAAAAACTTTTCGGCAATCAGTAAAAAAATAAATACGATGAATCTAAATGTGACAGAAGAGCAGGTTAGCAGGTGGCGCAACCACCAAGGTTTAATCCAAGACATCATGCCAGACTTAACGCCAGATGAGCGCGAGTTTTTGATGACAGGCACAACCCGCGAAGAATGGGATGAAGTATTCGGAGGTGATAAATAATGTATTACACTCACGGCGATGGTACAGGAAGGTGGCACAGTCAGACCATCAAACGCTTTAGAAACCTACCAAGGGAATCTCTAAAGTATATTATATTCGATTGTTTCAGGGCGTTAGAAGCAATGCCCGACAATCCAAAGGCAGGTCAGTATCAGGATGAAATATCCTATGCTGGCATGGAACTAAAACGAAGACAATCAGGTGAAGGAATTTAAGATGACTACAAAAAGAAAAAGCCCTACCAAACCAATGGAAGCAGTAGAGGCACAGATTAACCAACTGTTAAACGCTGTTGAAAGCTTTTACCGAGCGGCTCACAACGGTGACTATAAGAAGATGCGGAAGGCTAGGGACGCTAGAAATGTTCTTGCATTAAGCTTGGAAAAGGATTATAAAATAAGAACACGGTATCATTCTGATGCCGCTTATGAACAGGATCAATCAAAAGCAAAGGGATAAACAATGTATAAACAACACGCAACCAAGATACAAGCATACGCACAACGTTCAGCAGATAACATGGCAGACGTTTGTTTAATGGTGTCTCTGTCTATTCAGCAGAATTGGCTAGGTGTGGGTCACATGCTTGAAGATGTGCGAGAGAATAAGCAAGAGTCCAAGTTTCTATGGGGGTTCAAGGCTGACACTTATCGTTACATTATGACACATAAGCACAAGATACACAGTCAGATGATGGCTGTTGTAAACTCTCACAAGAGTGACCATGCCAAAGCTGTTTCATTGATGCGGGTATTTCTAAGAGTGCCGGGACTTGGACTACCTAAAGCTGGGTTCATGTGTCAACTGTGTGCCGGTCTTGTTGGGTGCATGGATGTACATAATATAAAGTTATATGGTCTCAATCCAAATGTTTTAAAGCTGCCAAAGACCTTGAAGAATCCTGCCAAAGTGACTGAAAAGATTGCAGTTTATGTAGAGCTTTGCCACGGGTACGGCACTGAGATGCTGTGGAATAGCTGGTGCGAATACCTATCAACCAAGTCGGTTCACTGGGTCGATGGGTTCCATGTGTCAGAGGTACACTACACATATCTAACATCAAAGAAAGGAGAAGTATAAGATGTATTACGCTACTAGAGTTGAGTCAAACAGTGGTATCTGGTTTCTTAACAAGACTTTGAAAGGCTTTGCCAATAACTTTCACGATGGTGACGAGATCCTCATCTGTAAGAAGAGGCCAGACACTGCCGACCACGGCTATTATTATAGAGTAGTAGACGGAAAGGTTAAGCGTCACCCTAAGAAAGCAGTCAATGTAATGTGGATAAAAAGGGAGTTAGGATTATGACAACAGAGATAGAGTTTCGAGTTGGTAACGCAGTTGGTACGGCTCAAGTGTACCAAGAGAGAGATGAGTTTGAGTGTGGGCACCTTTTTTATCGTGGGCAGATAGAGTTCTATAACATTGTTATAAGCGATAAGACTATCGGTTTAAACTATAACAGTGTGCTGGAAGAAGCGATGATGGAGGGTTACTTAGATGAACTACGATGGAGGTGAAGACTTAACAGACAAAGAGTTCCTTGCTTTATTAGAGCGTGAAGTAGATGACTACAACAATCAAGTGTGGAGGAGGCACATTGATATAACAAATAACATAACGTATCTGTGGCAAGGAGTTGTTTACTCTAGCTACGATGACATGTGGTATAATATAACAAACGGTGATGGTTGACTATCACTCAAATGTATGCTACCCTACACTTCTCAAGTGTTTAAAACAAAACAACTTAATACAACTAGGAAAAAGTTATGAACAACGTACTACAGCTTAACCCACAACAGAGATACTTAGACTTACTAGAACCAATAGCAGGGCTACCTACTATTTCTTCTTCACCAGTTAAGTTTGTTAACAGCTTCGGGCAGCTTATAACTGACCCTGATAGAAGAGTTATTACAACAGATACTGCTGACGAGGTAATCAATGTAGTAAAGAAGGACTTCACCTTTGAGAACAACCAGCCAGATGACATTGTAAGGCTCTCTGAGGCGACTTTATTGCAGTCAGGTATCAACCTAAAGGGTGTCACTAGACACTGTCAGGTGGCTCCTAACGGCTCTAAGATGTTCATCCAATACACCATACCAGAGCACACGATTGATCTAGGTAACGGTGACGAGACAAAGTTTCAGATATTGTTTTATAACTCATACGATGGGACATGGTGCTTCACTGTTAGAGCTGGTGCAATTCGTATGGCCTGTCTCAATGGTCAGGTACATGCTAACGACCTGAGTATGTTTAAGTCTAAGCACACACCATCCATCAACCCAGATCATGCTCGACGCAAGATGGTTGAGGCTATCAAGACCTTCGAGGCAGAGGGTGAGCGGTGGTCACGTTGGAAGGAACAGTCTGTTACAAACCGTCACGCCTTTGAATGCTTTGCGGATGCAGCAGGTTGTAAGTTTGTTTTATCTAGTGAAACGATGAGCATCTACGAGCTGTTAGAACACAAGAGCGTGTACACTAACCGCAGCTTGATGTACATGTGGAACCAGTACACTACCCATGAGCAGAAGTATCTCGGCTCTAACGAATGGGCTATCTATAACGCACTCACTCATTGGTCTACCCATGCACCGGCTGGACGTAAGACTAATGTTAATTCAGAACTAGCAACAACAGTACGTAGGCAGGACTCGGTACGTGGTGCTGTTGTACGGAGGTTAGCAGCATGAATGACTACGAGAAAATAGACTGGATTAGCTTTGCGATTCAAGAGGCTATGAATGGTAATCTAGGAGAATTGAGCAGAGCCTTGGAGCTTGTAGAAATGTTGAGAGAAAACCATGAGCATTTAAAATTTGAAGATAATTTTATAGGAGCAGAGTAATGAAAATTGATACAGTAAAGATTGACTTAGACGCAGACTTTATTCTTCAGGCTTACACAAGAGAGTATAAGAATATAAATAACGTGTATAAACAGACAGGCAAGAAGGATATAATTGCCTGTATTACTACATTCAAACATTATGAAGAGCCAGCAGAACAACTTCAAGGTATATTAGATTTGAGGGAGGCGCTGATTAGGGCATACGAGTTCTACCCTGATGGTGAGGTAGTTGTGGAGTTAATTATAAAGGATGAGATGGTGAACTCATGAAATTTGATATAGACTGGGACACAGTAGAAGGAATAGGAACAGAGTACGTTAAGCATTCTTACGTTATGCTGCTGGAAATAATTCAGGGCCATGATCCTGACAATGAAAAGCACCAAGCAGAGCTTATGAAAGATGAGTGGAGGGTTGAATGCTTTGAAACTGTTTTAAAATACATACTACCTGAAGGAGAATCACATGAGTTTATTGCGGGACAAAGGCAGAAACATCTTAACCAGATTGACCTCTTTAATTAAAGGGGTTTGGGAAGACATGACAGCAGGTGAGTTAAGTGAGAAGGAAATAACTTATATTAAAACATCTGCTGTTGTGTTATTATTATTTCTTTATGTATGGGTGACAGTATGAAAGTAGAGTTGATTGATTTGATGGGTGGGGACTTGACTGTTGTAAACAGTGCCAGAGTTTCCTTTGATAAGATAGCATCTAAAGTTAAGGAGTCAGACCAGAAGTTGATCAGGTTCCTAGCAGCACATGACCACTGGACTCCATTCGGACACGTTCAGGCACAGTTTAGAATCAAGGCTCCGGTATTTGTTGCGAGGCAGTTGGTTAAGCATCAGGTGGGCATGGTCTGGAACGAAGTGAGCCGTCGATACGTAGATACTGCGCCAGAGTTTCATGCTCCAGAGGGTTGGAGAAAACGTGCGCCAGATAAGAAACAAGGTTCACTTAATGAAACACTTGACAACGACTCTCTAGTGTACAATGCCTACTGGGACTTGATGACTAGATCAGAAGAGCTGTATGATTTCATGTTGGAAAAAGGTGTAGCCCCTGAACAAGCCCGTATGATTCTACCGCAGTCCATGATGACTGAGTGGATTTGGACAGGCTCACTGGTTGCATTTGCTAGGGTTGTTAAGTTAAGATCCAGCGACGATGCACAGTATGAGTGTCAACAGATAGCAAACAGGATTAAAAAAGAGTTAGACAACACCCCACAAGTTGAGTATTCTTGGAGAGAATTATGTCAATAGGCAATAGGATTTTTGTACACGACACTGTTAAGATCAATATCAAGAGATCACTAGCGGGTGAAACTCAGTCTAAAAATACTTGGGACATTACGATAACAGATGATAGAGGTGAAAACGTTACTATCTATTGTTGGGGTGATGATGCTATACTTACGGGAGATCTTACAGGAGAGGGTGTATGACAGCAGACGAGGAGGGTTGGATTGAAGGTATGGCAGACTTCTATTCATCAGTAGATGACGCATGGGCATACGCTTTTGTTATGAGCTTAGGCACACGTACCCCCAGTGACGAGATGAAACAAAAGTTTATTGAGTTCGTTTCATCCACACTCATGGGTATAGACGGCGACCTTTCTTGTAGCACTGACGACATCATCAACATGATCCCTGACTTCATTGAATACTTAGGAGACTGGTAATGGGTGGCACAATAAGAGTATCCAAGAAAGACTTTTTTGATTTTAAATTAAAACACGAATGGCTCTTGTACTCTGATAAAATATTGACTAAGCTACACACTATTGAAGAAGACGGTACGTATGTGATAAGCTTTGGTGATGGCATTTCCGAAGATGCTTATGAGCTGTACAATAAATTCATAACTGAGAAAGGAGAGTGACTAAGTTGAACCGTGGCAAACTAGATAACCAAACTACTAATAAGGAAACGACCTATGAAAACTATTGATGGAATCCCCCAGATCATTGAAGGTGTATCTTACTACGCACACCTTGGAAAACCTGTGGCTGACTATGCTGAGAAGCAACAAGCTGGATCAGGTAAGTTCGGATGGGAAATCAATCTTGCTGTAAGCGATGAAGTCTTTGAAAAGTTTCAACGCGCTGGCTTTAATGTAGGGTTACGCCCTGCTGGAAAGAATAACTACACGGAAGATAATGTTATTACTTTCTACAAGTATCATCTGAACTACAACGGTACAGAAAACTCTGCGCCTATTGTAGTAGACGTTGAGAAGAACCGATTTGAAGATATGATTGGCAACGGTTCTAGGGTTGCGGTACAGTGGTCGGCTATGCCTTATGCTAAAGGAAAGTATAAGCGGCCTATCGTAAACGCTGTTCAAGTTCTGTCCTTAGTTGAGACAGGCGGTGCAGCAACACCATTCACAGAAGAAGAGGTAGCATTTTAATATGACTCAATTCACATACAAAACAGAAGATGGTTTGTACGATGCAGAGAAGTTGAACTATGATGCTAAAGTAGCATTCAACTATCTTGCAGAAGTACAGGCTGAGATTCAGAGCTTGACTAAAAGGATCGACGTTCTTAATGCAGCCGCTAAGACTTACAATCAGATGGTGCAAGATAACTTAGACCCTGAAGCCTTAGTAACTGAAGAGGAAAGTACAACAACCGAGGACTAAAGGATGACGATTGTTCAATCACACCTACCATGTCCTGAATGCGGAAGCAGTGACGCACTCTCTATCAATGATGATGGGAGTGCTTACTGTTTTTCTTGCACAGGATACACCAAACAGCACAACAATCCGCAAGGAAGACCAACAATGGAAGTAGTGAACAACAACGAGCCTATTTATTTTGCAGATGAAGGACAATATGCTGCCCTTAAAGATAGAGACATATCATTAGAGACAGCTAAGAAGTTCGGAGTTAAAGTAACCTTTGATCAACAAGGAGAAATATACAAACACATCTATCCCTACTACGCAGACAACGAAGTCATAGCACGTAAGACTAGGTTCGCCCAGAACAAGAGCTTTGCGTGGGCAGGTGTAGGAAATAAGGCAGGGCTATTCGGTCAGAACTTATTTAAAGACGGAGGTAAGTACATAACGATCACTGAGGGTGAGTGCGATGCGATGGCAGCGTATGAACTACTAGGATCTAAGTGGCCCGTAGTCAGTATTAAGTCAGCGTCTACTGCTGAACGAGATGTTAAAGACAACCTTGAGTACCTTGAAAGCTTTGAGAATGTGGTCATTGCTTTTGATAGTGACAAGGCAGGGAAGGAGGCAGCACGTAGAGTTGCTCGCTTATTGAAGCCTAGCAAGGCTAAGATACTTACCATGCCAGAGGGATATAAAGACCCCAACGACATGCTACGAGCTAACCTGCACACAGGCTTTGTTAGATGCTTCTGGGATGCTAAGACCTACACGCCTTCAGGTGTGATGAATGTCTCAGAGAACCGTGACAAGTATAAGAACAGAGAGAAGAGAGAGTCAGTACCTTACCCTTGGCAAGGATTGAACGAGAAGCTAGAGGGTCTGAGGCAGGGTGAGCTTATCACTTTGACCGGCGGTACAGGCTTAGGTAAGTCTAGTGTAACCCGCGAGCTAGAGCACTGGCTCATCAAGCAGACTTCAGATAACGTAGGAGTGATTGCGTTAGAGGAAGACTGGAGAAGAACCATTGATGGTATCTTATCTATAGAAGCTAACGCAAAGTTACACATCGATAGAATACGAGAGCAGTTTACTAACGAAGAGTTAGATCAGTTCTTTGATGTGCTATACGATGGCGAGAACAGAAACAGGGTATGGGTACATGCTCATCACGGTGCTAACGACATTGATTCTATATTCAGCAAGCTACGCTTTATGATTGTAGGTTGTGAATGTAAGTGGGTAATCGTTGACCACCTTCACATGCTTGTATCAACCAGCATTGAGGGAGATGAGCGCCGTTCTATTGATGCTATCATGCACAGACTGAGGACGTTAGTAGAGGAGACAGGAGCTGGTATCATTCTTGTATCACATCTACGTAGGATTGATGGCAACAAGGGACATGAGAACGGTATTGAGACTGGCCTCAGCCACCTCAGAGGATCTCAGAGTATCGCTCAGTTGTCTGACTGTGTACTAAGTCTTGAACGCAACCAGCAATCAACAGATAATGTTGAAGCCTCTACCACACGGGTCAGGATTCTAAAGTCTAGATACACTGGTGACGTTGGACTGGCTACTCACTTGCTATATGATAATGAGACTGGTAGGCTGGCAGAGATCGAGACAGATGACATCACTAATAACAGTGAAGAAGAAGTCGTATTAGGATTTGAATAATGAGCAGACTTGTATTTGATATTGAGACGGACGGTCTTGATGCTACTAAGATATGGTGCATCGTGGCTCAAGATGTAGAATCTAAAACGATATACAGTTACGGCCCTAATCAGTTGGATGAGGGATATGCCTTGCTTAACTCTGCTGACTCTCTTGTAGGTCACAATGTAATAGGCTTTGATATACCTGTTGTACGCAGGTTAATGAACCAGCCTAACTTTGCTGCCGACAAGCAGATAATAGACACTCTTGTTTTATCTAGACTATTCAACCCAGTTAAAGAAGGGGGTCACAGCCTCAATCAATGGGGACATACTCTAGGGTTTAAGAAGGGTGACTTCAAAGAGTTTGAGGCTTACTCAGCAGAGATGCTAGACTATTGTATACGAGACGTAGAACTAAATACTCAAGTGTACTACGCCCTCAAAGAATTGAGCAGAGGCTTCTCTCCTGTATCAGTCAACCTTGAACATAAGGTAGCTGATATAATGAAGCAGCAAGAAGCTCATGGCTTTTACTTTGATGGCATGAAAGCAGAGCTTCTGTTAGCTGAGATACGTGAGCGTATGCAAGTAGTAGAAGCAGAGACTAAGGAAGTGTTTCTTCCTAAGATAATAAAACAAAAGTTATATCCTCGCTATACTATGGCTGGTGCTATCTCTAAAATTGCAGATAAAGAAGAAGCCTACAACCTCAGACACTTTGATGATGAAGCAGCGGATGCTATCTCAGGTGTCCGGTTAACAGAAGAAGAGCATGAACTGTTCGCTGAGAAGAACCATGAAGTCCCATTGCATATTACTAGGACAACATGTATCGAGCTTAACATTGGATCTCGTAAGCAGATTGGAGAGTACCTTCAAGACTTTGGGTGGAAGCCTACTGAGTTAACTGTTCACGGCAGACCAGTTGTTAACGAGAAAACTCTCAGTAAGATACAGGGCATACCTCAAGCAGAGCTAATCAAAGAGTTCTTTCTGCTTCAGAAGAGAGAAGGTCAGATTAAGTCTTGGCTAGAGAAGGTAGAGGACGATAGCAGGGTACATGCTTTTGTAATACCTAACGGTACTATCACAGGTCGCATGTCTCACAAGTCTCCTAACATGGCACAGGTTCCTAACTTAGGTTCTAAGTACGGAGCAGAGTGCCGGTCTTGTTGGACTGTGCCCAAGGGATACAAGCTGGTAGGCATTGATGCTTCTGGTCTAGAGCTACGAATGCTTGCTCATTATATGGATGACAAGGAGTACACAAATGAAATCCTTAACGGAGACATACACACCGCTAATCAAAAACTTGCAGGACTTGAATCAAGAAATCAGGCTAAGACTTTCATATACGCATTGCTCTACGGAGCAGGAGATGAAAAGCTCGGAAGCGTGGCTGGAGGAGGTAAGAGGACTGGTGAAAAACTTAGAAAATCATTCTTCGATAATCTACCATCATTCGCAACTCTTAGAAATAAAGTTGCAAGAACAGCGACAGAAAGAAGCTACCTCAAAGGTCTAGATGGCAGGAAGATTCCTATCCGCAGCGAGCACTCAGCACTTAATACTTTGTTACAAGGCGCTGGTGCTATCATCATGAAGCAAGCAGTTGTTATATTAAACGACAAGATCAAAGACTTAGATGCACACTTTGTAGCTAACGTACATGATGAATGGCAGATAGAAGTAAGAGAAGACTTAGCTGATACAGTAGGTAAGCTTGGTGTTGAGGCAATCATTGAAGCCGGTAAGGTTCTTAAACTTAAATGTCCTCTTGATGGGGAATACAAAGTAGGAGATAACTGGAGTGAAACTCATTAATATGAAACAACAAAACTTATTTGAAAACATAGAACCTCACAAGCTGCACAGGAAAAATGATCCTCAGACAAGTAGAGAGGCTGCTTATTCAGTTTCACATTCACTGGGAAAAACAAGATCTTTTGTTTTAGGCTTAATTGAAGAAGCAGGTAATAAGGGAATTACGGTTAAGGAAATGAGCAAAAAGTCTCCTGATGTATGTTATACTGCTCTATCTCCACGACCCGCTGAGTTAGAAAGATTAAATGTTATTTTTTATAAAGGAGATAAACGAGACGGGTCAAGAGTTATTAGGCACATAAAGTATAAGGAGAACATCTCTAATGAAACCAACTAAAATAACAAACGATAAACCTAAGCACGACTCAAGCAGGATCGGAGATCTAGCAGAGCACTACGCCGTTACTTGGCTGTGGGATAATGGATACCACGTATTCAAGAACTGCGGATGCACCGGCCCTATAGACATTGTTGCCTTAGACCCACAAGGAAAAGTAACACTGATAGATGTTAAGTCTTATAAAGATGGTAGGCTGGCAGGAAAGACACCGCTTCAAAAGAAACTTAACGTACAGTACCTCCACTATAACTCCCTCACACGCAAGTGTAGGTTCGTAAGGCACCGCAAATGAAAAACTTAGACACATTAATATCTGACATATACACTGTACTTGACGGCCTCAACAGTGACAAAGGGGTGGACATACCTGAAGAACTAATGGAAGAGTTTCTTGTTAACGCAAGAGAAGCTCTTGAAGGCTGGTCAACCCCTCACCTACAGTCTAAGACAGTACGTATGTCTAATGTAGGAAGGCCGCTGCGCCGCGTGTGGTACGACATGCAGGACACACCCCTTACAAAGGAGCGTATGCAGCCGTCAACCTTTATTAAGTTCCTGTATGGTCATCTCCTTGAGTCTGTTGCTATCCTCCTCATCAAGCTGTCAGGGCATACCGTTACTGACATGCAGAAAGAAGTAGAGGTTGATGGTATTAAAGGTCACATGGACTGTAAGATTGATGGAGAGGTAGTTGATATTAAGACAGCCTCTAACTTCTCTTTTAAAAAGTTTTCCTCTGGTGCGTTGGTTGACGATGATCCCTTCGGTTACATGGCACAGCTTGCTGGGTACGAGGAAGCAGAAGGTACAGAGGATGGCGGCTTCTTCGCTATCAACAAGGAGACAGGAGAGATCTGCTTGTTCAGACCGGGACAGCTATCCAAGCCTAACATTAGAACAAAGATAAGCAATATCAAAGATAGCTTAGAGGTAGATGAACCACCTTCTATTTGTTATCCTCCTATTGCAGAGGGTAAGAAAGGTAATCTACGGCTCGCTTCTGGCTGCGTCTACTGTCCTCACAAAGCTAAGTGCTGGAAGGACTCTAACAATGGAAGCGGTCTTAGGGCTTTTAAATATTCTAACGGCGTTAAATATTTTACCAGAGTAATATCACAACCTAACGTTCTGGAGATTGCGTTACGATGAACAGAAGATTATCCAAAAGAGTTAGCAAGAAAGCTTTAGACATATCAGTAGAGTGGCTCAAGAGCTTGTTGTCAGACGCAGAAGCTGCTAAGGTTAATGCCAAGAATATACCTAAAGACAATCCATATACTTTTAAAAATGGTACAGCTTTTTCAATGCCATACTCATACAGAGGTGCTAAGGCTATTATCAAAAGGCTACTAAAAACAATGCCGTTAGATTCAATCACCACTCAAGACATTGAAGAAGTAGTTAGAAGGACTCAGCGATCTTGATCACAACGCTTCCAGATATAGACACAGAACCAGAGATAACAATTGTAGAGCTTGCTCGCTTTTTCTTAGGAAGCAACGGCAGCATTGGTGAGGTTCCTACAGAAGTTATACAGCAGCTATTAGTTCTGTTAGAACTGGAAGTTATAAAAAGAGAAGGGGTTATACATTGAAAAGAAAGCCTAGAGCAAAGCGACCTATAGAGAAAGACAAGCCTAGTGGCTATGATTCTAAGTGGGAAAAGACTTTACATGATACGCTCCTACAAGATTGGGTACACCATGATGGCAAGGTTCCTTATGTAATAGAACATAACTATCATCCCGACTTTACAAAGCGTATCGGTAGGAAGAAGATTATCATTGAGGCTAAGGGTAGGTTCTGGGATTACGCAGAGTTCACCAAGTATATCTGGATTCAAAAAGCTTTACCTAGTACAACTGAATTGGTATTCTTGTTTGCTAACGCCTCCTCTCCTATGCCTCAAGCTAAGAGAAGGAAGGATGGTACTAAGCGTACCCACGGTGAGTGGGCCTCTGACAACGGCTTCAGGTGGTTTACTGTTGACACGCTGCCTGACGAATGGAGAAGTGAAGAATGAAACAGAATACTAAAAAGAAACTTAATGACGTTACTCCCGAAGAGTGGGATAATGTGTCTAGACCAGCTCACTACAACAGTGGAGACATTGAGTGCATCGACGGAATAGAAGCCATGCTAACAAGAGACGAGTTTATAGGTTACTTACGAGGAAACAGCATGAAGTACCGCTGGAGGTTCCCGTACAAAAACGGGACGGAGGATCTAAAAAAAGCAGAGTGGTACGAGAAGAGACTACTAAGGATTCTGGAGAGTAATGGATAAGAACTATGTAGACAGGAAGACTGAGCGTAGGGATAAGTACGATAAGAAACGCAAAGGAAAAGTCACTAAAGATCATAAAAACTTTAAGAGTATTAAGCTCGCAGAAATAAAAAAACTTGAAGACACAGAGGATTTAAAGAATGGATCAATACCAACAATACATACACAAGAGTAGATACGCACGGTACATGGATGAAGAGCAGCGTCGAGAAGAGTGGGGAGAAACAATTAATCGTTACCTTGCTTTCTTTGTAGAGCGCAACCAGCTAGGAGCTTCTGAAGCTGAAGATCTTTTTAATTCTATTGAAGCTCAAGAAGTAATGCCCTCTATGCGTTGTCTTATGACAGCAGGGCCAGCCTTACACCGTGACAATGTTGCAGGGTTTAACTGCTCTTACCTACCCATCGACAGCCCTCGCTCTTTTGACGAGCTTATGTACATTTTGTTATGTGGTACAGGCGTAGGGTTCAGCGTAGAGCGGGACTATGTAAGCAAGTTACCAGAGGTAGCAGACAGCTTCCACGAAACTGAGTCTACGGTTGTTGTGTCTGACAGTAAGGTAGGCTGGGCAAGTGCCTTCAGAGAGCTTATCAGCCTCCTGTACGCTGGTAAGATCCCTAAGTGTGACTTGACTAGGGTACGTCCTGCTGGAGCTAGACTGAAGACCTTTGGCGGCAGAGCCAGCGGCCCACAGCCTTTAGCAGACCTATTTAATTTTACTGTTGATCTGTTTAAAGCTGCTACAGGCCGCAAGCTAACGTCACTAGAGTGTCATGACTTAGTGTGTAAGATTGCTGACATCGTTGTTGTAGGTGGTGTGAGACGCTCTGCTTTGATCTCACTGAGTAATGTAACTGATAACCGCATGGCTAACGCTAAGAACGGTGAGTGGTACTTGGGTAACGGTCAACGTGCATTGGCTAACAACAGTGCTGTGTACTCTGAGAAGCCTGACTTTGATACTTACTCCTCTGAGATGAAGCGCCTGTATGATTCTAAGTCTGGTGAACGTGGTATCTTCAGCCGTATTGCAGCTCAGAAAGTAGCAGCACGTAACGAACGAAGAGACGCTACATACAAGTTCGGTACTAACCCATGCAGCGAGATCATCCTTAGACCTTATCAGTTCTGCAACCTATCAGAGGTTATCGTTAGACCAGACGATACAGAGGATACCCTTGTAGAAAAGGTAAGGGTTGCTACAATCTTAGGAACGCTTCAATCCACCATGACTGACTTCCGTTACCTACGTAACATCTGGAAAAAGAACACAGAGGAAGAAGCTCTTCTAGGGGTGTCTATGACCGGCATCATGGATTGTAATCTTACTAACGGATCAACAGGTGAAGAGGCTTTAGGCAAGCTCCTACGAAGGCTCAGAGACGTTGCTGTGTTTGTTAACGGGGAGTGGGCAAAGAAGCTAGGAGTTAATCCATCAGTTGCTATCACTTGTGTTAAGCCTTCAGGGACTGTTTCACAGTTAACTGACAGTGCCAGTGGTATTCATCCACGCTTCAGTGAGTATTATATTAGAACTGTAAGAGCTGATAAGAAAGATCCTCTTGCTACAGCAATGATTGACAAGGGCTTTCCTCACGAAGAAGACGTAATGAATAACTCTAACTGGGTATTCAGCTTTCCTCAAAAGGCTCCTAACAAAGCGATAACAGTAGAAAGCATGGGCGCTATGGAGCAGTTAAAGCTTTGGAAGATCTATCAAGATAACTGGTGCGAGCATAAGCCCTCTATGACTTGCTACTATAACGACAACAACTTCTATGCTGTGTGTCAGTGGATCTGGGAAAACTTTGATAGCGTCAGCGGCATTAGCTTTCTTCCTGAAGCAGAGCACGTATATAAGCAAGCTCCGTACCAGAAGATAGATAAGGATACGTATCAAAAGCTTTTAAAAGAAATGCCTAAAGATATGGAGTGGGATATTGAAGAGCTAGATGATAACACTGAAGGCGCTCAGACACTTGCTTGTGTTGCAGGAGTGTGTGAGATATGAGAGGCAATCTTATTTCCTTTCAGGTTTATTTTGACTCCAAGGGTAACTTAATGACTGAGCTTAGTCAGTTACCTTTGGAGGGCTTGTCCCTTTTTAACGAGGCGGATAGGCCTTATGTCAAAAAGATTTTAAACGAGGCTGGCCTAAAGCTAGAAGGTCTACATGAATACTTACAGAAAGAACTACAGGCGTTATGACATGGAAGAATTATTCTTTACACCCGAAACAAGACTAGCTATGACTCTGCGTGTCAATTCAGAGATTGTCGCAGCCTTAGCCAGCGTTGAGTTGATGGAAGAGAACATTGAGATTATTACAACCCTTCTACATCAGCACTCATCTTTTGTATTAGCAGTATCTCAGAAAGCAGTACAAGCAGAGCGCCTAGATGTGAAGGTGGTTAAGTAATCTTACTTCCTAGACTTAGCTCCTGAACACTTCCAACGCTTACGTGACAAGTTGTTGGGAGTATTAGGATCATTTTGCTTTGCTTTAGATAAACGCTTCTTAATACCTAAGCTCCTCGCACAGTAGCTATCTCCTTTAGAAGTTCCCGGCTTGACTCTAGCTCCACCACCTTTAGCTTTACCAGCCTGTCCATAGCTAACCTTCTTGCCACTAGCAGTTACCTTTACTTTCGCCTTTCCTTTTCTAGGACTTGCCATTTAGAATCTCCTCTTCTTTCTTAGTCATCCAAGACAGTATAAATAATAAAAATGTTACACCGATAAAGCGCATCATACCCTTCTATGCTTTTTAGTTTTCTTTGCAATCTTCTTAGGCTGTGGACTGTGCTGCTTACCAGCCTTAGTATCCTTACGTTTCTTCGTGCTTGTTTTTGAATACTCAGAAGAGCTTAAAGATGCTATAGCCTTCTTAGGAAGATACCGCTCACCTGTTTCGCTAGACTTCTTACCAGACTTAGTACCCCAGTCTTGAGCTGTCCAAGCTTTTAAAGACTTTTGTGGTTTCTTAATAGCCATTACTTATACCCTCCACCTTTAGCTTTATATTGTTTAGCTAACATCTGAGCCTTACGTGCTGACCACTGACCGGCTTTACCGCCTTTAGTTCCAGCTTTTATCTTGTTAAAAAGATTCTTACGCATGGTTGGTTTAGTATAATTACCTGCCGAATTAACTGTAGATTTCTTCTTTGCCATTAGCCGTCCTTCTTGTTCCATAATTCAAATAAGACTTTTATCTTTTCTTTGATAGTCTCAATGTCTCCGTGCATTTTAGCCAGCACAATAACAAGGGTAATAAAACCCATGAACATCGGCCAAGTAGAATTTAAAAATTCCATAGTAGTCATCATTTATCCCTGTGTACATTGTTTTTCTTTTCGTAGGTTCTCATTGCACCTAGACCAAGCATACCCATTAGCACAGGCATCATGGTTTCCAAAGGAACTAAAGGTATAACTATGTCTAACTCAAGTAGAGCCAAAACAAAGTTACTAAACGGGATGGTAATAAAGTTACCAAACATACCTAAGCCACATGTCCAGCCGATAAACGGCCTCCAACCACTTACCATCAGGTTAGAGTTGGCCGCTTCGACCTCATTGATAGCCATCTGTCCTTTAGCAATCTCTAAGGCGTGGTTCTCAGCCATTGTAGCGACTTCATGCGCCAACGCAGCCTTCTGATCCTTGTCTTCTATGAACTTGTCTAGCAACCCCGTAACAGGCCCTATGAGAGCGTTCAAGATAGCCATCTAGTAACTCCATACCCAAGGTCTAGGGCGGTTCTCAGCCCACTCAAGGTCGTCAAGGTGGATGAATCTGTTAGGGCCTTTCTGATTAACACCTATACCTGTCATGCCCATGCTTAGTGCAGCTTCTAAAAGCCTGTGAGCCTGATTACCACCAACAGCAATATCTATGGCGTGTCCAGATTCATGCGCTCCGGGTGTCTTCTTCTTGCGCTCTATAACGTGGTCTTTACAGCGGTAAGCAGATGTAACAGTAAAAGGAAACCCTAGCTCATGGCGTAAGGCTTCTACCTTAACCATAAACTCTTCGTCCATTCCCTGCTTTCCACAGTGTTGACATTTAAGCTCATCCATGCTAAAATATTTATACATTATTTAACTTGCTCCTTAAAGAGTTTAAGACTTTACCACCTTTATTATTTCTGTTTCTTATTTTAGTTATTACTACAGAAACTCCGCTTATCCCTTGTTTATTTGGAACAGTTGAAACTTCAAAAGAATCTCCTAATACATCG
>ENA-OSIY01000253-OSIY01000253.1-marine-metagenome-genome-assembly--contig:-NODE-253-length-31431-cov-9.573037_pt1 | contig 31431 bp, 56 predicted proteins | sample MGYA00237884_ERZ534233 | MGnify/ENA primary metagenome ERZ534233 (study PRJEB26412, sample SAMN06343840) | marine metagenome | isolation source: estuarine water | place: USA: Columbia River Estuary... | reverse complement strand
CTCTCTACCTTGGTCGTTAACTATATAACCTTTTCTGTTTCTTGTCTCCTCCATAATCTTAAAGTAATCGCGGCATATTAAGTATTATTGCTTTTTTTGCTTTTATGTCAAGGATTTTTTGTTTTTTGTCTTTCCTGTTTTTTTAAGTGCCGTCCTGTTTTTTTGGTTTTTAGTATATTATCGAACCCTTCACAGTTGCAAATGTTTATAGAATGAACCACCCCCCTCTAATCTGTTAGACTAACAGAAAATCAGAAAAGTGAGAAAAACCCACCCCCTAATATTGCGTTCTAACAGGCTCTAACAACTAATTCTGTGGAACATTCTTGTGGAACATTTTAAGTCGTTGATACTCAGTCGATTAAAACATGAAAATAAATGATCTTTCTGCTTCCTTTTTCGCTCAGTTCTGGTATAATATAGTCAAGCAAGAGGGAAAAGCACCTCACGAAACACTAACTAAATATCACTATGAAAAACACTACAACAAAAAAAACTCCTTGGTTCGAAACCCTTCACGTTGATCTTGATACCCTAAACGCTTTCGAAGCAAAGCGCGGTTTCACTTGGGATGAAGGAAACTTAACTGGCACTTGGAGAATCCTTGTGAAAAACTCCGCTGGCGATACTGTCAAAGAGTTCCGTTCAAATACTCGTTGGGGTTCTGCTGGAATAACTAAGGTTGTTCGCAATACCTTCGACAAATACGGCAATGCTCTAGGCTTGTCTTAAACAGGTCAAAACAATCGTTGACAATAACCCACTTTTACCTTAAAATATCACTATGAAAAACACTACATCACTACTCCCCTCCGTTCCTTCAGACGTTCACGCCATGCTCAACGATATGTTAGCCAAGGCAACACGCAACGCAGAGGCACAAGCCGAGCGCACACGCCAGTTCCAGATCAAGCGTGAGCGTGAGATGGTCATGAAAGCAAAACGAGACGCTGAAAATAAGTGTCGAAACATCTTGCAAGGCAACTAGAATTACTGTAAAATATAACCAGAAAGAAACACTATCACTATGAAAGCATACACTACACCACCACTCAACGCCTTCCACCTTGGATACAATAGCATGACAGCATTTGACTTCCGCAGGTATCCTACCTTCTCACACGTTGAGAGATCTATCCATGATGATAAGCGTGGATGGTCTGCCACTGTCCACTTTAAATCTGGCAACTTCTCTGCCGTCTCATGCCGTGGATACTACATAACCATAAACGGAGAACGCTTCACACATGGGGACATCAATAAGGCTTGTATCCTACTCGCTAACGAGCCAACCCGCATTAATCGCTACTAACAACTAACAGAATATAATTACTATGAACCAATTCAAATTCAATCACTCCGACAGAGGAGCATATACCGCCCAGATTACTAACATCGAAATCGACGGACTCGATACGCGTGACTATCCCGACTTTGTGGATGCCTTCATCATGGATGCCCGTGTTGATGGCAGACAAGCTACTGATGAAGAACTTGACCAGATGAATGATGATGCCATGTTTCGCTATGAGTCCGTTGAATCATCCCTCTACTAACATCTAACAGCATGGATACAAGAGAGAAGACATACCGTAAGAACTTCACGCCTAAGGCTAGAGTATATCACTATGCACTAGATAAGGTCATCAATAAACTACGTCACGATGTGCTAGACTTCGGATGTGGCAAGGATAGCTACTGGTCTAACAGACTAGGCAAGGAAGGATACTCATGTGATGGCTATGATCTATCACTACAAGGCTATACTATGAGAGATGCCTATGAGGTAATCATGGTAAGCAATGTGATGAATGTTCAAGAGACAAGGCAACAGCTAAGGGAAACACTAAAACAAATCATTCGTTTCTCTAAGTCAGGAACTCGCATTGTATGGAACTATGCAGAATCACCTCGCAAGATGCCTACTCTAACAAATCACGATATGGAATGGCTAATGGAATTCTACGCGCAAGACAAAGGTTATACTGTTCTAACAAAAGAAGTTCAAAAGAATCTCTATGTCACCACGCTAATCTAACAGCTCTCTAACATCTAACAGCTTTCTCATAGTAATAATAGTGTGCCTCGTCCCTAGTAGTGTGGGGGCGGGGCTATTCTCTAACAGAAAAACCTCTGTAACTCATTGATACTCAACGACTTAGGCGGCGGCCCCACCCCAGCGCCTAACCCATTGATACTAAACGACTTAGACGGTGAACCTGCCCCCGCGTCTAACTCGTTGATACTGAACGACTTATGTAAGTTAATCAAATCGTAACTCGTTGATACTGAACGACTTACGTGGGGTGAAATAAACAAAGAAAAAGCTTCACAAAGCTTAACTGTTAGAGTATAATTAGGGCATGAAAACGCTACTGCTTCTATTCTCCCTTTTGTCGCCAATTCTAACAGAAAAGGATCTGCCTGTTCTGGTGAAGCCTAACAGACCCGTGTTAGTAAAGCCCAACGTGCCATGGTATCACATGACGCAGGGCGTAAAACATTTCGAGAGCTATCGCGCCGAGGCTTATACTTGTTGCGGTGGTAAGCGAACGATTGGCTATGGTCATACAGGCATTGCAGTATCTAAGGGCATCATCTCCGAGAGGGAGGCAAGCGATCTGTTAGAAAAGGAATTGCACGAATACAAAGATGTGGTTCTTAAGATTGTTAAAGTCCCTCTAACAGATAATCAACTTGCTGCTCTAACAAGTTTTACATACAACTGCGGCAGGGGCGCACTATATCAGCTTGTCTCACAGGAGGGGCGTTTAAACGATGGAAACTATCAGAGCGTTTCTGAGGTCTTGCCAATGTATCGAAAGGCTGGCGGTAAAGTGCGAAAAGGTTTAGTAAAGCGAAGGAAATTCGAACTAGCTCTGTGGAACAATTCTGTGGAACATTTTAACTCGTTGATAATGAACTAATTAAAAAGCGAAAAAAAGGTGTTTTTAAGGTCGAATAAGCTTGTAAAAATCGAGTTTTCTGCTATAATATAGTCAAGCAAGAGAGGGAAGGGTTCAACCAACTTAAGACTTCCCAAAAGCTCCCCAAGGGGAGCGACAATCAAAACAATTTAAACCATTAACAAATAGAAAACACTACTATGAAAAACACTAAAACCATTACTCGCATTGAATCAATCCTTTCTTCTGGCATCACTGTCGAAGGTAAGCTTCCAATCGGATCGCTTGTTAACACTAAGAACGGCACAAGAAAAGTTGTCGGTCATGTGAACAAAAAATCCACAATCATCCTTTAATCCTTAACAAATAGAAAACACTACTATGAAAAAAATCAGAATACCAGAGCCTCACGAAATGCTTCCCCCTGTAAAAGTAAACATTCAAGACCTTGAGGCAGAAATATACAATCCAAACCAAACCAAACCAAACACTACTATGAATAATATCAAAACTCAAAATACTGTCGTCGTTGACTCGTCAACAATCCATCTTGGAAAATTCGGAAAAAATCCTTCTGGTAAATATCTCGTAATCGTCAAAGATTATTCAGATGTTTGCAATGTTAAAACCATTGACAGATTCAGATGTGATGCTCATCAGCTTTGCGCTGGTGTTGCTCACTGGTCAAAAGAATCTTAAAAAAAGGGGATTGACTCAACCCCTCAAATATCTTATAATATACACACCGAGAGAAACGGCACAACCAGCTTACTAGTTTCTCAGCCCTCTCAAGGAGAGGGCAAACTCAACCCTAACAAAAAAAATAATACTATGCAAATCGCAAATACCAACACAAGCACAACCGCCTCCGTTCTCGAAATCGCAAACCTCCTTAAGGATCGCACTGTGCGATATATCAACCAAGGGAAGTCTAGCGTTCGCAGAGACAAGGAACGCACCTTTAAAATCCACGCTGTCGAGGATGTATGGGAAGCTAAGAAGAACGGCAAACGCTGTCTCAAGGTCTTAGCCACCGACATTGATGATCACGGCTTTGAGAAGTATCGCACGCTTCACCTAGCAGGAATTGAGGTAGTAGCCTAACAGTAAACACAAAGACTATGAAAGAAATAATGATAGTCTGCTTTTGCTTGGTCGTGATGTCCGCTATGATCCCAGATTGCTCAAGCAGCGCAAGCTCAAGCAGCGGAAGCTCAAGCACTTCATACAGTGAGTTGAGTAAAAGAGAAAAAGCAGAGAACATAATCAAAAGCCAACTTAATTATCCCTCAAGCTATAGCCTCCAAGGCTGGGCTGTAGATGGTAATGTGGTAACTCTGGAATACAAAGCAAAGAACTCCTTTGGTATGGAAAAAACACAAAGGCAGACAATCCGTGTTGACTAGAAAATTTTCTAAGTAGTGTTGGAAACAGCTTGCCTCACGATCTCCTAGGCATCGTGGGGCGAGCCACCTAACATCTAACAGGGGCGATGTGGTAATCGATCTAACAGCTTGCTGTTAGAGACAGGGGTTCGAATCCCCTCCGCTCCACCACTCTAACAGAAAAAGCTCTGTAACTCGTTGATACTGAACGACTTAGGCGGCTGGCCCCGCCCCGCGCCTAACTCGTTGATACTCAACGAGTTACGTAAGGACAACAATCTAACAGGTTCTGTTAGGGGCGCGTGGAACATTCCTGTGGAACATCAAAAAAAGTTGCATAAATATGCAGAAAAAGCTTTCATTTCTTGCGGTTCTGTGCTATAATTCAGCCAAGGAAAAGAAAAACACCACCACCGCTACCGCCGCCGATCAAGCCAACTTCGATGCTCAGTTCCCCTCTGACTTCGACGTTCAGGACTATCAGGACTGGTGCGCCGCCTGTAACGAGGCCGACACCTCCGAGCCGTTCCTCGATGACGCGCACTAATCACCGCGGGGTGCGGCTCAACCCGCCTACTAGCACCCTAACCGCTCCCCTACGGGGGAGCAACCTTCTAACCACTATCTAACACTATCTAACACTATGTACAAATACACCTATACCGAATACCAGCAATGTCCACCTTCGTGCGGGGGCAACTGGGAGTGTGGCACTGAGACCACCGTCTGCCTGTCCAAAAGCCCTAAGAAGGCGGCCTCCATGCGTGGCACGGTCGTCCGTCGCTTCGAGGGTCGGGACGGAGTTCCCATCCTGTCGTTCCGTCGCTTCGAGCGTGACGGGAAGCTCATCTGGGAGCGCTGGGACTAACAGCTTCTAACAGCTTTGCTAACTCGTTGATACTGAACGAGTTAGGCGGCGGCCCCGCTCCCGCGCCTAACTCGTTAATACTAAGTGAGTTACGCATGGTAACAGAAAGCTAACTCGCTAAGGCTTAATAGGTTATAATAACAGAAATGTCTAACAGGCTATTTGTCTGAATATCTGGCATTGTTAGAGGCTATTTGTTGTAATATCTGGCATTGTTAGAGCTGTGTGGAACATTTCCGTGGAACATTAAAAAAAGATTAAAAAAGATTTAAAAGGGGTTGACTTGTTGCTCTGATTTGGTATAATGTAACCATGATGAAGATAGAGATTGATCAGTGGTATAGGTTCTGTGGCGACAACGTTCGAGTTGTTGAGATTCTCGATGACGGCAATGTCGTTATCGAAAGCGAGCAGGTTGGAGAGGAAGAAGTTAACCCATCAAGATTACAACAGTTATGAAAGACTCAGAATACACTAACTCCATTAAGGTTGGAGACATGGTCATCGTTTGCGGTCAGCCCGTGACAGTCGATGAAGTATATCCTAATAACCCACATCGCCCATTCTGGGGAACTACCGAGGATGGTGAGGAAGTAGGTTTTTCCACTCAACAAATAACAGCCATCTGCCCATAATATGAATTGTAATCCAAATAGCCTCGCTGACGCAGGAAGAAACACTATGAAAGAAACAAAAGAACAAGAGAAGGAACGCCATGCTAAGATCAATGATCTCTATGTTTGCATTGACAAATTAGTTAAATGGGGCTATAAAGACCTAGCATTTACCGTAAGATCAGAAGCAGATAAATTAAGAATATACTGGAAATAATATGAAAGCAACAAAAAAGAATGGGGTTCAATACCTCAAAAGCGTAATGACAAAAGAAGACTATCAGAATATCCTAAGAGGATCATCGGTAGCCCAAGGAGAAAAGATTAAAGCTGGACTCTTTATCAGCGTCGCCAAAGACGAACTACAGAAGGTTAAGGAAAATGTATACTACCTAACTAAACACGAAGATAAATATGTTCGCGGAACAGCAAAAAACATTTTAAAGGAAGCCGAGAAAAACTCTAGTTGGGGAATGTTTGGCGATGGTATGTTTATGGCAGAATAATAATATGAAAACAAGAATCCAACTAACAATCAGAGACGAAGATAGAGACAAACTCTTTGACAAGCAACTCGAAGCTATCGACGAGATCAGTATCTTGCTTAAGACATTACCCTTTGAGGTAGACCTTGAGGTGTTCGATAGAGAACCAGAAATAGAAATCCTATACCCATCATGAAAGAAATACTAATAATCGGAGGCATAACACTCATTTGTTTTTGGGCGGTTAGCGTAGTGATCTTTGTGATCTGCCTAATCAAAGACCTACTAGAAGAAGCTAAGGAAGATAAATACTACTAACATGATCTATACCATTACACTCTGGGCTGATGACTTGAACCCATACAAACCTAACAGAGAAATCTCTAAATTTTTAATCAACTGCGAACATGTTAGGTTACATGCAGATGGTTATACAATCGAAATTCCCGAAGGTAGCTTAACATTCCCTAACAATAAAGTGACTATAGCACAAGGAGATTTAACATGATTCATACAATACTACACGCGTTGGCTTTTCTAACAGTCTTCACCACTCTAACAACTTTAGTGGTAATGTCTTTCCTTGCTATGGCTAAGGCTATCTGTGAAGATAATAAATACGACTAACTCATTGATACTGAAGGAGTTAGGCGGCGGACCCACCCCCGCGCCTAACTCGTTGATACTCAACGAGTTACGTACCCTAACAGAAAGCTAAGTCCTTGACGCTAAGTGACTTGCAATAACAGAAACGTCTAACAGAGTATTTGTTCAAATATCTGGCATTGTTAGACGCCTGTGGAACATTCTGTGGAACAATCGAAAATAAATGATCTTTTATGCCGAAAGTGCTTGTCCAATAGAAACTTTTAGGCTATAATGTCTTTGCAGTCACGAAAGGCGCACTTAATCCAAACTAGAAAAAAATAATACTATGTCACTAATAATGTCCAAAAGCCCAATCGAAGCCACTGATCTTGCCAAGCTACACACGCCAGCAGGAACTGATACGCACACTCCAATCCCACACGCGACGCTTGTGGACTACACCCGCAAAGCTCTTGACCGTGCGGGTTTTGAAGTTACTGAAGAGGAGCATGGTCTCTCTCGCGGTGACCTTCGTTACTTCGGCGGCTTTGCTATCACTGGCAAGGGCATCGAGGGCGATGATCGCAATCTGGTGTTAGGTCTTCGCAACAGTCACGACAAGGCTTTTGCTTCCGCCATCTGCATCGGCAATCAGATGCTTGTCTGTGATAATCTTTGCTTCTCTTCTGATGTGAAGCTTGCCCGTCGTCACACCTCGCGCATCCTAACAGATCTTCCCCGCGTGTTGTCTTCCGCTATGTCCCGCGTGACTTCCCACTGGTCTGATATGGCTCAACGCATCGGCGCTTACCAGCAGACCGAGATCAACCGTGAGCAAGCGTCGGACCTCTTGATTGATCTTGTAGACGCCAAGGCATTCTCTGCCCGTGACGTTTATAAGACCGCCAAAGAATTCGAAGCACCTCGCCACGCGGAATTTAAGGGCAATCACTTGTGGAACCTCTACAATGCTTGCACCGAGCATCTCAAGGGTAGCGACATGTCCAAGTTGCCATCGCGTACCATGAATATGCAGAGCGTGTTTGACCGCGTCGCAGGTCACTCGCCTAACCTAACAGTTGATAACGAGACTGGTCTGGTTCTGCCAGCCTAACAGCTCCAGCGAAGCGCAACCCTCGCCCCTAACAGGGCGGGGGTTTTCTTTAACTCACCACCTAACAGTTGCGAACAGCGTAATAATCACACATAAGTCGTTGATAATCAACGAGTTAGGTGCGGGGGCGGGCCAGCCGCCTAAGTCGTTGACAATGAACGAGTTACGCATAATAAAAACGTTGTTAGATAGTGTTAGAAAAAAAAGAATTAAAAACATTAAAAAAGAGTTGCTATGGTGCGCCATTCTGCTATAATGTGACCATGACAAAGACAAAGCCAAACACTGCCGAGCTAATCAAAGACGTATCCGCCGACTTTAGAGGGAACGCCAAACTCTACAAGCTATCTTCACCCGTTAGATACGAAGACACAAACCGAGAGACTCCAAGAAAACGCCAAACAAAATTTGTTGTTGTTTCTTCTGTTGATATGGCTCTTGACCACGGAGGCTCTGAAACATTCATTTTCCCTGCTGATGCTAAGGGTAAGATTCAGAGCTGGCATGAGCTGAAGGGTTCTTCTAAGGGAAATCTATCTCATGACGTTGTGCTTGGCTTGATAGGCTTTAACCTCGTAAAATAACCATTGACTTAATTAACCTAACTGATACAATACTGATATGCAAAAAATACTAAATAGCGGAAATAGCAAGACAGCCAAGGGGGAAAAGAAAGGATGGAAGACATTCGGGATTCACCTTGCGCCAAGTAAAGTAAGCGGCTTCAACGTGTGCAAGTGGGCAAGCAAGGGCTGTGCAATGGCTTGTTTGAATACTGCAGGACGCGGAGCCATGAAGAACGTTCAAGACGCCAGAATAAAGAAAACGATTCGTGTGTTTAAAGATCGTAAAAACTTTATGGCTCAATTAGCTGACGAGATAACAAAGGCTGTAAAGTCTGCGGCACGTAAGGAAATGAAATCTTGCTTTCGCCTAAATCTAACGAGTGACTTGCCGTGGGAAAACATGAAACATTTTGATGGTTTGAATGTCTTTGATAAGTTTAAAGATCAAATCTTTTACGACTACACCAAGAGCAGAACACGCATGGAACAGTTCCTTGCGGGTGAGTTGCCTAAAAACTATTCTCTAACGCTTTCACGCAGTGAAGAAAGCTCTGACTTGGAGATGATGATGATTCTTGCACAAGGCGGTAACATCGCGGCAGTCTTCCGTGGTTCACTCCCTAAGACATGGAACGGCTATGAAGTAATAGATGGAGACGATAGTGACTTACGTTTTCTCGATAAGAAAGGCGTAGTAGTTGGACTAATTGAAAAGGGTCTTGCTAAGAAAGACAAATCAGGTTTTGTAATCGAGCCTATAACCTGCTAAAATAACATGGACTCACATAACAAAGAAATAAGATACGAAGATTCAAAAGAATTTTATGAGGGAATTGCCGAATGTGTAAGAAACGGCTTGACGTTTGAAGCATATCACTATACACTCCGCATATACCTCACGGGAGGCTGTTAATCAAATGGGGGAAATAATTACATTCACACTAATAGCAACCACAGCAATAATAATGTTGGGTGATGCACTAATCAGAAAAGACTAAACACTAACAAATAGAAAAAAAAAGATGGGACTAGACCAAACGGCATACACTAAGGATAAGGAAGGATGGGCAACGTGCATTCAAGACTGGCGCAAACACAATGCGCTTGATGGTTGGATGCAAAACCTATGGGTAGACAAAGGAGGTACAGGAGAATGGAACTGTGCAGAGGTTGAGCTTAACGCTCACGACATTGAACAGCTTGAGGCGGTGGTAGTCAATGACGAGCTACCAGAAACCATCGGGTTCTTCTATGGTGGCGATTCAAGAGAGTGTCCACACAAGAAGCAGGAAACACTTGACTTCATAAAAAAAGCGGGTAAACTCTTAGGTAAGGGTGAGAAGGTTTACTACTCCGCATGGTTCTAATCAAACAAAATAAAACAAATGACTAAGGTAATAGGAATGCACGTAAAGTGCAGTGAGTGCTACGACAAAGCATCAGTCGAAGACGTTAACAGCGACAAGGTAAGATACTTCACGCCCAACGGCGACATTGTCCGCTTCATGAGTGGCACGACCCAAGATCTAATAAATCAAAATAGTTTTTTATGTGAGTGCTGTGAGGATGATCGGTTAGAGCAAGAGGATTACTAACATCTAACAGAAGGGGGTGTAGCTCAGTGGTTAGAGCATCCGACTCATAATCGGCAGGTCGTGGGTTCAAGTCCCACCGCCCCTACCTTCTAACAATATGTTTGAAATAATAATAATTTTTATAGTCTTTAGTCTCTACGTGGCTAAGTGCAACGGCTACATCTAACTCCTTCTAACAGTCATAACTCATTGACACTCAACGAGTTAGGCGCGGGGGTGGGTCGAGCGCCTAACTCGTTCATACTAAGTGACTTACGTTTCTGTAATAAAACAAAAAAAACTCAGGGATTAACCTGAGCCTTGTTATTTGGGGTTATTTGGTTTGTTATTTGACTGACATTACTTTTACTGCGAAGTGTTGTGCTTCGATCTGATTTTCAAAGTAGAATGTCTTTCCCTGATTGCCTTCATTGGTATCCCTGAACGCAATGAAGCACTCATAAATCTTTTTGTGTTTTAGTATTACAATATAATCTATAGAGTCTTTGGCTATATACCAGAAGATTGTGTCGTCTTCCCCCTCCGTGTGTGTGATCTGTATAAAGCCATTACCCATGTCATGAGCTTTAAGCTGCTGGTAGTCCGTCAACTCGAATTCGGCTAGAGTCTTTTCAGGCTCATAACCAACTAAATTTACTTTATTTAATACCTCGCCTTCTGCCTGAACATTTGGGGCTAATAGAATCAGGATTAGGATTGTTGTTTTAATATTCATTTTTATTATTTGTTTATGCTGGGATTTGTTCGAGTTCTATATTTGATGATCCGACCTGATAACTTCCGTCCATTAGTTCATTGTCCTCTAATGTGCCATTTTTAATAGCGGATCTTATTTGGTCGAGTCTCTCGATTAATTGTGATTCCCAATTTGCTTCTATTGTTATTGTTACTATATTGCTTTTCATCTTTTTATTGCTATGCTTATTGTTGTTGCGACTATTAACACCAATGTTACCAATTCAGGTGTTGTCATGCTCGAATTATAACACTTAACAAGATTCTGTCAACATTTTATTTGCCCAATCAGGTTGTCCTCTCTTGCCCCAATTAAGTAATTCTTTTTTGTCGTTTAAGTAGTATGTTCTGTATGCCCTGACAGGATCAACACATCTATATTCTTCTGGCATTGCTTGAGCGAATGGTGTTAAGCCTGATGTATTAAACTCTACCTGACTTACTCTCTCCTGACACCACCTGATAACTGCTAGTGACTTGTGCATCTTATCTGCACCATACCTGAATTGATACTCGTTATGTAACTCGATACCTAATTGAACTAACCACATAAAATTTTCTCTGCTTTCCCTGACCCAGATTGAACAAGGATGATTGGCATGAGTCTTCTTGTATGGAGCGTCGCTAAATGCTGAACACAACATTTGAGCAGTCTCGAGGATCATTTTTACTACATGCTTATTTACATGTAACTTGGCGGCTTTTGCAGGGTCTTTATCAAGGACGAATATGTTCATGTGCGGATGGTAGTATCACCTGACACTAAAGTCAACCTTTTTCTTAACTTTCTCTTTTATCTTATCGAATGAATTAACTACTTCTTTTCTGGCAATATAAAAGTTGTGCCAAGTTATTTGTGGGTTATCCTGTTTACAATCAAGGTAATCATCGAGTGCCTGATTCCAATCCTCACATCCTGTGTCACCTAGGTAATACATCATTTTCTTATTTGCTTTTGCGGGCATTTGCTTTTATTTATTTCGGTGTTATTTGTTAATCTTGTGTTTATTATTTGACAGTTATTTATTTGGCAAATATCTAGTATGTAATCAATGAAGTCTATATCATTCTTATTTCCAACTGCCACAGTCTTATTTGAGAAGTTAACTATTGTCAAGTCATCTTTTGTTATTTCACTCATATGATTTTTGTTGCTTCTTCTTCAGGTATCTAGCCAACCACTTAGGAGATATGTCATATAAGAATAGCCCCACATTAATTGTCCTGACCAAAAGCTTAGGAATACCATACTTATTTAATAACTTAATAAAACTCTTTCGATTGTGGCGCTTAGTATTTGGGTATTTATTTGTCAGGTAATCATGGAATCTTCCTCCTCTGTCTATTAATGCCATAGTATGGTAACCATACCTACATATAATCCATTGCCGAAAAAACATAGGTATTGATGCTCCATCTGATATACTGTAATCTTCCCAATTATTCATATTCTTTTATAGTATTACGCGCAAAAAGTATTTGGGGCTAATTAAATGTTTTTATTTGGGGTTCTTCTTTTTCGCTTTTATTTGGCATACATACAATATTCTTGATTATTAATAACCCTACTGCTACTCCTATAGTCAACCTCTCAGCACCAAAGAACTCAGCACATAAGTAATTCCAAGACAACATAACTATTGATACAGTTAATACCCATGAAGTAAAATGGAATACAATCCAATAAGTCACCTTCTCTATTTTACTTTGCGGTATCATATTTTTAATTTTAGTTGTTTATTTTCATTGTCTATTACTTCCTCCCATAGTGGAATCACTTCCTCCCCAAATAAGTATAGAGCATCTGTCATTGCTTTTAAAGTTTTATCTGATAGTAAATCCCTGAGCCTCTCAAACATCTCATTCATCTCCGCTTCTGCTATCATTAAATAGTTTTTATCTTCTTGTGTCATTTTGTTTTATTTGTTATTAAGTGTCGCATATTGTAAGTTTTATTTGCTTCTGTTATATTTGTATATACCCCTAAGAAAAGGTTACTCAAATCCTTATTTCATATAGGTTTTTGTTTTTTGTGTTTTTAGCTGATTCTAATGAATTTCTATTAACTACTGTCGCATATTGTAACTTTTTGTGGGTTTCTATTGATTCTAGTGGATCTGCGGGTTTTCAATTTGCGCCAGCACTTTACGTTTTGCGACAAACGAATGTTTTATTTTTTATTGTTAGAGTGCCAGAGATCCCTTCCAATCCTTTACAATCCTTTATAATCCCTTTAAATGCTTTATTATCTATTCTTTTATCTTATTCTATATACTATGTATAATATGTATGTCTATGTTACTTACTGTATTGTATTCTATGTATTAGGTATATAATGGAATAAACTTAATTATAATGTTTAATGTAATTATTTTGAAATTTGGAAATGTCTTATAGAACTTATGTTTTTTGGGGTTTTTTGGGTTTATTAGATAATATATAATATATATAAAAGATTATTGTAATTTATGTAATTTAATTATACGTGACATATACTCGGAATAAGATATTTTTTGTCCTTCTTTTAGGTCTTCTGTATTGAACTCTGACTTATCTGAATCATTGCCTTCCCAAACACACCAAAACTGCAAAGTCTTTTTCTCATAAATCTTCTCCATGTTTCTGCTGAATTTGTTTATGTCGGAAATACGGCTTTTATCGCCTTTACCCGAACCTGTGCTTTTGAATCTCTCGCTCATCGTCCTTGTCCTCTGTATCTTTTAAGATAGTTCTTACTATTCTTTAATTTAGATGATTGTGTTTTAGCATGGATGCCTTTTCTTTTTTTGCTTTTACGATCTTCTTTTACTTGTGTATTCTTTGCCATTGTATTTTGTATTTAATTGGATTCTGATGCGTCCTGTATGTATTTTGGTATCTGTGTAGGCTTTTAGCCCCGAAAGCTCTTAGCATGGACTATGCTGGCTCTCCACATGGAGTTTCATCCCAAGTATTAGGAATTACCCCAATGTCATAACAATTATTAGATTGTGACACCTGTTGCATGAAGTTTTGGAAATTAACATTGTTTTCTTTTACTTCTCTTACCTTAACAAATGAATCCTGTAACAATTCTTTTCTTTTCTTTCGACTACAACCAAGGTTATCCATCAACTTAGGTAAATATTCTTTCAAAATTAGGAATCTCCAAAATTCTTTTGTGCTTTTAAAATTTAATGCTCCGTGGAACAAATATGTATTATTATGCGATTTAAACAGATTGTGTGCTAAGTTAGCTTCTTCTTCTGCCCCTTCTTTGTTTAGTAGACCAACACAAATGTTGTGACCATACCAACTGATAAGATAATTCATTTATTCAGTTTCCTTTACTTCTTCTGAATTTCCCTCAGAATCAACTGAGAAGATTGTTCCATTACAGGATTCAGCATTTATCTTTGCCATGTAATAGGATGAAGTTGTATGAGTCTGATCTAACTGAGTAGAATATCCCCCCATCCAACGCTTGCGCTTGTCGAACACATCATATCTAATAATATCTTTTGTTTTCATGTTTTAATTTTTAATTGTTTTTTTACTTGCTTCTAGCAAACAGTCGTGAATGTATTGTCTTGTTGGTTTATCTATAACTCGACCTTCATCATCCTTGTCTGCCTCATCATATACTTTCTTCTGATCTAGGTCAAGCATTTTGCTCATCGAATTTAACTTTCTCAGAATCCCAATCTCTCGGTATTTTAGAATAGCCCAAAGACCATCAATGGTTTCTAAGTCTGCGCTTTCTATTGCTTCTTTAATTGTTTTCATTGCTTTAATGTCATGTGAATTTTATCTTCTGGCTCTTGTTTTTGGTTTTTAACCTCGGTTTTGTTTTCTTCTTTTATATCTACATTTAGATTCTCCAACCAAACCCTACTGACAGGAATATTTTGTGTTTTTCTGAACAGTTCATTCAATTCGGATAGGCATACGTTAATAAAAGACTTTGATCCTTTTGGTCTGCCTCGACCTCTTACTTCATTATTCATCTTTTTTATTTGTATTTTTAATTAGTTCGTTTACTTTTTCTACTAGGCTGTTATGAGCATCAATCAACTGAACAAAGTTGACCTCTGTCGGTTGGGGTAAATCCACAACCTCATCACCAAGGAAAATCTTTCTGGTTGAATCAAAGTCTGAATACTCAATTATTTTTATTTCTTCCATTGTATTAATAATCTAATATTTTTGATTCTGTGCTGTCAAGTATTTCAAGAGTCTCATCATCCTCAATCATGCTATGCTCTCTGAGGATAGCGTCAAGCTCAATGGCAAGAATCATGGAATCATCTTCTGGCAAATCATATCGGAATTTCTTTCCGCCTTCTGTTTCAAATGTCATTTTAATCATATCTTATATTTCTTTGTATCCTACTTCGTAGGTTTTTGGGTTGGCAATGAGTTCATCATAAAACTCTGTGCATTGTTTATATCCTTTCGCTGTTCCTATGTCAAACACTTTCTCAAATGGCTTGTGTTCATACTGCCATGTTATTATTCCTAATTGATTCATTGTTTTAGTTAGTTCCCCTGCTCGCCCACACTACAAGGGCGAACAGGGGATTCACATTATGCACAATAACAGTTATGCAAAATTAGTCGTTTAGGTCAACCACATATTCACCATCAGAATCCTTATCCCAATAATATCCAAGCTCACTTAAACCATCAAGGACTCTTACTCGGCTAGGTCTTTCTTCAAAGTCTCCCATCTCTTGAATAGCCCTGACTCTGAGGTAGCGCAGACCTTCATTCATTTGCTCAATGCAGAATTGATCAATGCTACGTAGGAAATCCTCATACTCTGCCGCCTCTACTGACTCCATTGGATTGCCCTCTGAATCTGTGATAGCACTCTTGATCTCATTCTCATATGAATCAATGACCTCATACTTGGATACTCGACACTTCTGGCATGAGCAATCCGTTGGAACTGACACTACGTCAGCGGGGTTGATTTTAACCACTAAGGTTTTCTCTCCCCATGTAGTGGCGTAGTCCATCGAGCCTACGTGCAAGCCGAAACTACATCCGTTGTCTCGGTTGTCATCAACATCCCAACGCTTAACCTCGATGGTATCACCAACATTGTTTTGGATTTTACCATTACCATCTACGATGCCTTGCAATACCTTAGTTTTTACGTTTCCGCAGACTGATAGACCATTGGATGCTACTCCCTTATAAGCAAGAAAGAATCCATCTTCTGTGATAGGTAGTTCTTTGTATGCTAAGAAGTCATATAGTTCTCTAACTGAACTGGCAGAAGGGTTGTTGTTTAGGTTCTCCCAAAAGTTAGCGAATAGCTTGACAGGCAAGCCTTCCGATGCAATATCCCTGACCTTATTGGCAAGGACATCAGGCAAGGTTTCGCCTTTGTAAGACACCTCATCAGGCGAGATGGTGAAACCATCCTTCTCATATTCACCTACTTTTTCGTTGAGGATAGCGTTAATCACTTCCTCCTGTTGTCCTGACGGCAAATCAAATGCTGACAGGATGCGTGTGTATTCTGGTGCGGTCTTCTCTACTTTAACTGGTTTGTTTTCGAAGAAAAAGACGATGCTTGTTGCGTTGATAATGTAATTCACTTTTTTTGTTTTGTTTAGTTTTGTTTTTTTGCTTAGACGGCATTTTTGCCGTCAGAAAGATTATGGGTTAAATCGACTATTATGTCAACTACTTTGTTTCAGTTTCGATTGGAGATGTAAGAATGAAGCGAAGTTCTTTGCGGGTCATATATTTAAATTGTGAATACCAACTAGAAGTGACTTGCTCTAATATTAGTTTGCTTAATGTGTTTCTCTCTTTAACTTGCTCTACTGCTTTAGTCCAGCGAGTTTTACTTCTCTCTGAAAGCATGATTAGTTTCTTTGTTTTATCACTCAGGTATTCACCATTTTCGTGAGTCATTATAGTGCAAACTCTATCATTATTCTGTTTAGTATTAATGGCAGACATGAGATCCCCACTTAGCTTTATCCACTCAGCATCATCCTCGGTATAATAACCTAAGTCTTTCATTCCATCTTTAAGTGCCTTGGCATTGATAAAGTAATTAGAGCAACAGCTATTATAACTGCTGTAAACTGTCTTCTTGCTTGCAAGGGTAATCATACCTAGAAGTGCATTTTCTGTTATGTCCTTTTTAAATGCTTTGATTTGTTTCTGTGCATCTTCGATACCTGCTACTACCTTATGTCCATTCTCTTTCATTATCCTGTTATGCAGGGTGAGCGCATCGTATAATCCGACATTAGAACCTCTAAGCCACACTACGTTTGCACTGGTTGACTTCTTAGCTCCAGACTTACTCTTTGGATACGGTAGCTTCTTAGCTTCGATGATAGTGAAGTCTTTCTCAAGCTCGGCACGAAAAGCAGGGTCTTCCATATAACCTTTACGCCACTTAGGAATCTGGTAAACAAAGTATTTCTTTTTAGTTGCTTCGGCAAAGTTATTCACCTTGTCTACCCAATATTCGGCAGACTTCTGATTGACAGTCTCGACAATGATAGGCTTGCCTGACTTCTTATCATGCTCTACTTCACTTAGCTTCTTGACTTCCTGATGCGAATGGATAGCAATATTCTGTGCAAAGCCTCCTAAGTGATCACCAAGCAAATCTTTCCAACCACAGGAAAAGAACTCTGCTTTTAAGACGCTACGCATATTCTTATCTTTATCACCATCACATACCTTGGCAAATAATTCAGGTGTGGAAAGCTCGGTGTAATCTTTAAACTGCTCTTGTAGGAAAGCATCAAAGACACCACTCACTTTAACTAAATACTTTTCGTTAGGCTTAGTATCGCTGATTGACTCTCTGCTTACAGGAATATTAAGAGATCCGATTGGACACTCGATTGATGCAACGAATCCTTCCTTAACAGCAAACTCTTGAAACGCAGATCCATTTAGCTGGCTTTTCAAATCACCATAAGATACATCACCCATTTTGATATGGATAGGTTGAATCACATTTGTCCTAACAGCATAGTTCCTATTCTGCCCATAACCAGTATTAGGAAAGTTTTCATCTAGAGACATTGACTCACATACCCGAATGATCAAACCATCTTTCTCCACCTGACAAGCGATTTTGTTTCTTTCGTATACGTTATCACCAACAGACAGTCTAATATTGCCATGTGACTTCATGTGAAACATTTTCATCTCAAAGCCGAAAGATTCACAATCATCATCTTTAACTTTCAGACTGATCTCTACTCCTGTCTCATTACTTGGATGAGAACCCAACTTATAGATATGACCTACTGGCACACCATTATCACCACCACCAAGCGCACACACATAGGTGGTAGCCTGACCATCGTGATGCGATAGGATATTAAAAGAATCAGTATATGCGTGACCTGCTTTCGAGCCAACTCCAAAACCACCGATTGATTCGTTTGATCCTGACTTAGTTGACCTGAAATACATGCCAAAGATTTTACGCACACCATTCTCTGATAGACCACCAGCATAATCACGCACACTAAAAGTATTGTCTGCTGTCAGGGTGTAATCAACTGCCCTGTCAATACCGAACTTTTTATGTTCGTCTATTGCATTGCATACATACTCTCGCACGACTGCCTCGATTTTGTTATTGTATATCTTATCACGGAAAAAGAATGTTGCCATGTCCATTCCCTGAGCATCCATGCCCATGACTGAGCTTTCGAGGTTGTCTGATGCGATAATGTTTGTTGTTTTAACTGCGGTTTTCATATTATTTTTTTGCTTGGTTTTGTTAGTTTGTTGTAGTCGTTTTTGACTGCGGGGGAATTATACTCTGGAAAGTTGGTCTTGGTCAAGATGTTTCTGCATCTTTTTTAATTATTTTTATTCCAGTGTAATCTATACGTTCTATATTCGGTTTTTGATTTGCGTTTTCAAAATATTCGTCAACCGCTTTTTTAGACCCCTTCCAGTGACCATAATCATCTACAATCAAAACGCCCTGTTCTGAAAGAAGTGGATATAGAACATCCATTTCTTTTTTTGTCGATTGATACCAGTCTGTATCTAACCTCAAAAGTGCGATTTGCTTTGGTATATTTTTTTCCACATTTAATGTTTCCAGAATATCTCCCACTACAAATTTAACATTAGGAAACTTACAGGTTGATAGGTTTTTTTTAACCTCCTCTAAAGAAGATATGCACATCACACTGCTTAAAATTTTTTCAGCTTTATGACCATGGATATCTACATCAACATCTTCTGGTGGAGTCATACCTTCAAATGTATCGTAAAGCCAAACGATCCTATCGTTCATCTCATGAAAATCCAAATAAGACATGATGCCTAATATATTGCCTCCTCTCCATACGCCACATTCAATGAAATCTCCTTCTATGTCGTTCTCTCTAATATATTCTAAGGAATCATAAAGCGCATTTATCCTCTCGACACTTGTCATGGTATAACCCCTAACAATGTTTAAAAATTCTTTTCTTTTCATAACTTGTTTAATCTTTTTTTATTTAACGTAATCAAAGTCATCCGACTGAACCATAAACAAGCGACCCTCGAAATGTATAATCATATCGTAACGCTTATCCATTAACCACATAGGGGTTTCGAAATCGAACAAAATATCTTCGGTTTTTCTGCGATTGATAGACTTGCCTATGTTGGCACTTTGCGATGTAGCGGGATAGATCCTCCAGCCAGAAGGGGTAAAGATGTTTTTTATTTTTGCTTTCATTAGTAAGTTATTATTAAGTTAATTAGTTTTGGGTGATTAAAATAAAGAGATTGCGATGATAGTAATTAAACCACCTATTATAATCTCACCTATTGACAAGACAATAATGACTGAAAGAATCTCTTTGTCTAGTTTAGTCATTTGTTAGAAGTTTTGATCTATTGTTAGATACTCCACAATCCATGTTTAGCTTATCTAATTCTGGATCATCATTCAATGGGCAATCATAAATGGGTATACAGGAAATCTCTACTTGACCATCCCAAAGAGTATCTCCATAATCTTCTGTTACTTTAAAATCAACAAAGAAAATTGGAAATGGTTCTGATGAAATATCATTTGGAAATCCGTTAGCAAAGGTTACAGTATTAACGCAATAATGTTCTTGAAGAACTAACTCTAATGTGGATATAAAAGAATCTAACTTTTTAAGGTTTACGTCTTTGATTACTGCAATAGCAGGGGTATCTTCTGAATAATTGTTTACTAATAAGTTGTAGTTCATGTTTTTGTTTTTTGCTGTTGTGGCGATTATACTTACTGGATTTTAACTGTCAATACTTTTATCATATAAATTTACACTATACCTATGTCCCTTACAAACTTGACACCATCCGCTGTCAACTCTCTTTTTCCATCAATTTTCATGAGATTCTTCTTGACTAGCATCTGCTCATAGTCTCTCTGAATAGCAGACCTTTCAAATCCTGTTACAGACGCAATGTTAGTCAAGGACATTTTACCTCTCAAAGCCAACGCTTTTAAAATAGACATTTCTGAGTGATTCAAGCCAAAGGGATTTATTCCCATAACACTACAAAAACTATCACATATATCCAACGTAATCTTTTTGAGTTTTTTGGCAGAGGCGAACAGGCATAGATCATTAGCCTTTACAACTGCATCTCTCGGATTACCACGAAACAATGAAATGATTCTTTCTTTTGCGGGAATATCTATATCAAGCCAATTCTCCATGTTATTCTGAAAAATCTCATAAAGATCCTTAGACTCATATTCCTCGAAACAAATGTCTCTCAGTCTATCCCTTAATGGCTCGGCTAATTTCTGCTGGTCTGTAGTTGCCATACAGAATGAAATTTTATCAAAGTCAAACTCATAAGGAACTCCTTCATACTCAACTGTCCTTACAGGATTCTTCTTAACGTCAAAAACAGAAAGAAAAATCTGCTGTAGTGGCTTTGGTATATTGTGACCTTCATCCAAGAAAAGAAATGCGTTATTAGATACCCATACAGGATATATCTGCTCAAAGAAAGATTCCGCGTTTTTAATTGTCTGCGCGTTTACCTCTAGTATAGGTGGTCTGCTACCATCCTTTCTCTCCAACCCTTCTCTAAATTTGCGAGCGAAGAAAGATTTACCACCTCCTTTTTGGGTTGTTAGATTAACAAAAGGTAATCTGTTAGTCTCCTTGTATGCTTCTATATATAGGCTTAATGTGCGCTTAACTGATTCTTGTCCGATGCAATCATCGAATGTGCTATTCGTTTCCATGCCGATCATTATACAGTATGGGTTGGTATTGTCAAATAAAAACTACATCAAAATGAAAATAAAAATATTAAAAAACCAATTTAATATCCAGACTTAATAGAAAAAAATAAAACCTTCGATTAGAGTGACCTGAAATTCAGGTCATGTGAGCTGAATTTCGTTTAAGAACCCTGAATAAAAAGATTCTTTCGATTAGATATCGACAAAAATAAAAACGATTTTTACGAAAAAAAGAAAATAAAAACGATTTTTCAAAAAAACTCCCTCGCGCACGCACTTATTTGCGATTTATTGAAAAAAACTTGCGACTTTTTGGATTTTGTGTTTTATATCTCTTTTATTTGGAAAATTTCAAAAAAGTGGGGATTTTTCCATGCGCTTATTTGCGATTTATTGAAAAAAACTTGCGACTTTTTAGCTTTTTTTCCTAACTTCTATTCGCTGAGGCACTCCAGCATATGAAGCTGCTCGATTTTATCGGTTGCAATGTCACTGTGCTTATAAGGGGGGAATGTCATCAGTCCTTAAATTAATTTCTCCACAAAAGTGAGTCTTAGAGCGAAAGTAAGCTGAAGTTGGGAAAGTCGAGTAGGATCCAAGACCAATTAAATGGTGATCTCTCATTCCGTTCTCTACCTTAGGTATTATTATAGTACCTTCTCCACCAATGTCATCATTGAAATCGTCTACCACAGGCACCCATATAGAAACGGATGGATGAAGAACGCCAGATTCATCATCGATTGGAGTTTCGTTAATTCCCAAAACCCCCTTATCAACATTGTAATTTACGCCTTTGTAAGTTATGACATCAAAATCATCATTGCCATATTCCTGATTTGGCAACCAATCATTTTGAGAAGCATAGGACATGAAGCCCTGCGTGACCGAGTCTTGTGGGTGGACTGGATTAGAGTAGGCAGTGTAATAGCCATCGCCATTGCCAACTCCTGAATCCCAAAAAAGCTCCCACCTATTTCCAAGATCGTTATATTTTATATAACCATACTTAGTAAAACCTGACTGCTCGTCTCCCCACTCTTCGTCAGAAATATAATGTGTAGTGCTATAGAAAGTTTCACCACCTAGTACCTCTTCAGCAGGTGAGAAATAATGCACACCTCCAAAGTGTTCCCCAAGTAGTCCACTTGTGAAAATAGCTGAAACTTTTCTATTTATTTCATTATCTCCTCTTTTATATTTACTAGTAGTACCCACTGGTTTGAGATGACCTGTTCCATCCCAAGAAGTAATCGTAGAGTCTATGTATATAGTAGCTTTATATCTCGGTAAGTTTCTAAACGCATTTGAACGAATTATTTTACCACTAATCCCTCTCAGGTCAACGGTTGCAGTATCATTAGGATATTTTACGTCTTCGAATGCTGATTTGCCAATATCAATTGCCTTACGAAGATCTAAAAGACTGTTAGTCATTTTAGCATCCATAAATGCTCTTGAGCCAATACCGAAGGAATTCTGTGGGAATGTCACTGCGGCTCCATTTATTGCTCCATTAAAGGCACTGTTTCCAATAAAATTACAAGCATCTGGGATATCTAGATTACCCTGTATATTTGAACCGACAAAGGAGGTAGATCCTATTTCTTTGACTCCGCTACCGAAACTTAATTCCTTCAAACTAAAACAGTTACGGAAAGCATTAAAACCTATTACCAAATCATTATTACCCAAGAATGAAACTTTTTCTAAATTTTCGCATTTATAAAAAGACTGTGGACCTAAATCCGTAATAGAAGCAGGAAAGTTTAATTCGGGTCCTAATTTCCCGCACTCACGAAACATACCAGCACCAATTTTTTCAACGCCCTCCTGTAAAGTTAGTTTTGTTAAACTTGAATTACGAGCAAATATATTATTTCCTTGATCGGCTATAGCGTGACTTATTGTAACTTCTTTGAGTTTCGTTGCCCGAAAACACTCATCCCCAAGCAAAACCAAAGTGCTAGGTAATTCTATATTACCTGTCAAACCACTGTTACGAAACACGGATCCGTGAAGTTTTGTAACTGGATTTTCCTCAAATTTATCAATAAATGCTTGACCAAGATTCTCAAATGCGCTGTCAAAAATTTCCCTAACATAATCTATTTTAAGCTCCCCTTTGAAACTTGAATGGTCCTTACAGCATTCTGCTCCAAGTATTTCTATGTCTGGATTTGCGAAACATATACTTTTGACTTCATTAGCACGGATATTTGCTGCAGCATAAAATGCTTCGCGATCCGCTTTTACGAATTTCTTTTGTAGTCGATATCTTTCCTTTTCTGCTGAATTATACTCCAGAATTCTTGCAGCATAAGCTTTCCTCTCTTTTGTTTTTGCTGCTTTAAAAGCTGTTCTCTGTGCTACACATTCCGTACATATTTTGTTTTTACCACCCTCTGGGTGAGTGCATTGAGTGTTCGTAGCTTGACGGATGTTTTTCCCAGTTGGGTCAAATTCTAATTTTTTTGCTGGTTGCAAATCTCTATTTGTCGGATCTCCCATAATGTTAATTAGATTCGTATGTTAACTAAAACCTATATCTGATATGGATGTTAGGTAGTCTTGTCCATCGTAAAACCAATTCATCACGGCAACTCCCTCTCCGCTAGGAGCCATCCCTGAAATAGATGGAAACCAACCCCCGATCTCAGGGTAAGGATTATCTATGCCCCATCCACCAACTTCATCTTGCCTTATTATAAGAGATCCTCCTCGCCCAGTTTCCTCTCCCTCAAGGGATAGTCCTGTAACTTGCTCTGTTAGTGTCGTAGTGTAGTTGTAAGCCAAGGTAGTATCAATAGTCAAAATACCATTAGAAGATTCGACTCCTGTAATATCCACCCTAACACTATCAGAGAAAGAGCCTGTAAAAGATTCTAGATCAGTAAGTCTATCTTCAGAATCTTGAAAGTTAGAGTTGAAAAGCGTTCTCGCATCTGAGTGCGTCGTAACATCAGGAGACGGATTAAATTGTTGTTGGGCCATGATTTAAAATTTTTAGTTTTTGTATAATAATACTTTACACAAGAAATACATTTAAATAAAAAAACAAAAAATCAAAAGTAGTAAGTTTTTTTAATTTAGAAAATAAACTTTCTATCTAGAAGTAAGTTGTGTAATAGCCTGTATATAATAAAATTTTAAATTATGGCTCAACAACAATTTAACCCAACTCCTGATGTCACTACTCACGCAGATGCTGCAACATTGCTAAACAGCAACTTTACAGATGCAGAAAATAGACTAGGTTCCTTGGAAGCTTCTCTTTCTGTGGTTAACTCACTTCAGTTACAATACACCCAACAAGCAATCACATCTTCATCTGGTTCTCTGGTCCTTGATGTAACTAATGGTTACAATGGTGAGGTTACACTAACAGAAGACACAAGCCTAGCAATAACTGGAGCTACAGCTGGAGATAGTGGTGTTATTATTGTTAAGCAAGACGCAACAGGAGGATGGAACATGACCTCAACTTACACATCTCTTAGTGGAATTTTGGCAAATGTCGCCGAATTGACGGTGAATGAGGTTGGAGTTTGCTCTATAAGTTGGTACTTCAATGGTTCAGAATACTTTCTGTTCGTTTCTGACGTTAGTTAATAAAAATAAATAAATAAAATCATGGGATCACCATTCGGATCAAAAGGAAATAAATCTTCTGGAAAAGGTAAAAACGGATTTCCACAGGGAGGAAATGGAGGAAATTTGCAGCCAGCAAAAGGATTAGGTTTCGACAATCAAGCTGGGAAAAGAGGACTTGGAAACACCCAACTTACGCCTGACAAAAAGGGACTTGGAGGAGCTGAACTTGAGGCTGACCCAACCCTCAATAGACATAACCCGTCTTCGGATATATTACCGAAGAATAATATTAATGCAAACGAACTTAGAACATTAAATATTGATGATACAGCTACTTATATAGAAGAAGGAGCTTTTAGAAATACAACCAATCTACAAGGGACTATTACTGGTGGAAACGACATCACAAATATTGGCCCCTTTTCTTTCATGGGTTCTGGAGCTATTGAATTAGGAAATCTTTTAAGTGGGTTGACGGAAAATGTAGGACAAGGAGCTTTTGTTAATAGCGGAGTAAAGGGCCCAATTTTTTTGCCTCAAAACATAAAAACTGTCGGATCAGAAGCATTTCGCTCTACGAAAATAAGCTCATTAATAATAACTGGTAATGAACTTCAGTCAATAGACTCTAACGCTTTTCGAGATTGTTTACATTTAAAAACTATTCATATCGAAGTAGGTCCTCAAGTTTTCGTTGGAACTGGACATTTTCAGATCGGATCTAGCAGACACAAAACTATTGTCAAGTACATTGAGGTAGATACCACTAACTCGACGGTACTTGGCTTACCAAAGAAAAAATGGCTTATGAGACCGAGCGTGCCAGAAAAGTATTATTACATGAGTACAGATTGGGATGCTGAAGACCCATCTACAGCTCCTGAAGTAGAATATGAAGGCACTATACTAATCGAATGGGAAAATTGCAATCGGTGGATCATTGGTGTTGATGACAATAACCCAGATACAATAGGCGAAATCTTTCAGAAAAATGGAATACTTAATCCTATAGATTATTATGACCCTAGTCCCGAAATCCCTTATGTAGGAGTAGTTACAAGCAATGGTGAAGTGAGAGTAAAAATTCAAGATAGGGACAAACCAGACCCGCCAACCCAAGGTCTTATACTTTATGTTCCAGCAGTGCATTTCTATGATTACAATTGCGGAACATTTAGAGCTCAAACTGGATTTACTGGTGAGATTAGATCACGTTAATGTTTAGTTTGCGTTTTTTATTGTTTTGCAATATGATATGATTAACTAATGAACAGCGAGGAAAAAGGGTATAATGTTAATTTCGATTTAGAAAGGTTAACTTCGGCTTTAGAAATAGTATTAGAGCCAAAGTTTTACAAAGTTTGTGAAGGTTGCGATAGCATTTTATTTAAAAAAACAATAATTTGTCCTAGTTGTAAAAGTTATAGGTTCAATGAAAGTGAAGGTTATATTATAAATATAGCAACAGAGCTAGCCTTTCAAGAGAAAAAAAGTGTAACACAAGATGACTTGTATTAACACATGAAGCTCAAAAAACAACAAAGCAAATACTTTAAGTATGCTGTAGAGGATCTTATAAGTAATAATATTGACCTGCACTTTTCTAGAACCGCAAAAGTTGATGATTGCGGAGGTTATTTTGACCCAGATGGAAGACAATTGAAGGTTGCTACTTGGAACTCCGCTTGGTTTATTACTTTTGTACATGAATACAACCACTATAAACAGTGGAAAACAAGAACTAGATTATGGGCAGCAGCAGAAGACCTAGAGTTTTTTGAAGATTTTAGTCCCAAACACGTACTTTCAGTTCAATTAATGGAACAAGAGTGTGATAAAATGTCTTGGAAGGATATAAAAGAATACGACATAGAATCAGCGCAAAAATATATAAGCAAAGCAAACGCATACCATGTTTCCTATAGAAATATGGTAGAAAAAAAAGAATGGGTAAAAAGAGCGCCTTATAGATTTGAAGATATCTTAAAATATTGCCCTGACGATAGGTTTTTTACAATAAAAGAGTTAACAAAGCCTAAAAAAAAGCTATATGATGCAATAAGCAAAAAATGTTTTTGAAGAAATAATGTAAATTTATTGCTCTGTTGAAATCACTTAGTCAGGATATCTGGCGAGCCTACGATGGACGAGAGGCTACTTACGCGCTAATCATCTAGTAGGGGTAGGCCTTGAATCCCCATCATTTTATAGAAAGTGAATCGGTTATTTTTTAATTCCAATGAATATTCAACGCCGTAGAGACTTGTAGTTGTTTGAATAGAACTTCCATCGTTAGACCACTCCCATTCGGTGTCTGGGTTTCCACTACCTGCTTCTGTGTCGGTTTGAATGAATATAGTAGAAACCATTTGCGCAGGCCCAAACGGCGTAGAAAGGGTAAAAATACCATTACTTACCTCACCTTTGGGTTTCGTATAATCTGGTACCAGTATATCAGGCTGGGGAGGAAAGGTGGCTTCAGGGTTTGGAATATACTTATCAGAGTAGGCTACTGAGTTATTGGTGTAGCCACCAGTCCAAATTTGAGAATAAAATCCTGACCCAACATACCCAGACATCATAAAGGCACCAATACCGCCACCGCCACCGCTAGGGGCGGAGCTGCCACTGTCACTGCCAGACATACCATAACCAAGTAGTTTCCCGCCTTTATAAAAAGCGACAAGCTCTAGTTCGCTAAATATAAATAAGTTGTTAAAAAACCCCGTAGTACCTTTAATGTCCGCAAAAAGCCTCGGATCCAATAAGGAGTTACACTTTCTCTCAGAAGGAACGTGCCTTCGCACTTGGAAGTACTCGCTACCGATTGGTTGAAGAATTGTATTACCACTACCATCATCAACCTCTTCGACCTTATATCTTTTGTAGCTATAAAAGGGTTGCTCTAAGGGTCCTAATTCTGGTGTCGAAAATTGACTGCCTGAGACTTTAGCACCTACTTTGTCCAAATTATATACAAGATAATTGCCAATGTAGAGTTCTTTTTTTATGGTCAGTTCGTCTCTGGGTCCACTAGTACGATCATTTGCCTCACCTCCTATGGTACACCAATATTTGTAGTCTTCCACATTGATAGCTCTGCAGGGCTTTAGTGACATATGCCTGAAATAAAAGTCTTGCTGGTAGGGGGGTAAGTAGTTGGGAAGGTCTTCCATGTTATAATAATCAATGTCTGGCATAATATTAAGTAATGGTTATTTAATAGGTTTTTATGTGATTAATAGCCAGTTAATACTGCCGATGGAATACCACCTATACAGCCGTCTATTCTAACAAGGCGAGTTCTAGTGATCTGTACGATGCCGACCTGCTTAGTACGAGTGCTGATGGTCAGAGTTGCAAGAACATGTATTGGAGGTAGGTTTAGTCCAATTTCGCCTTCGCCTTCGTCTCCTCCGAGCGCATAGCTCTCCTTTATTCTTGGAGTGGAGTCCCAACGCCACTCTGGTAAAGAAGTATCTTCGTCTATACCTGAAACTGCAGCTAAATAAACCGTTAAGTATCTAGAATCATAGTCGTCCAGAAAGTAACTTCTGGAATACAATGAACCACCTATTCTTGGTACTCTAAGTCGAAAATCATCAAGTTGGTGGACTAGAATGCTGATCCTTGGAGCCCACTCGCCATCACTGCCATCTTGCGATACTGTTGTTGATACATCAGTAACCTTCCAAGGGTGGTCTTGTTCACTGGCGGGTAGGCTCCAGTGTATATTTTCTCTAAGCCAAACTTTAGTAACATTCTCATTTATGGTTTCGCAAACTGGAATGTACATTTTTTTATCTGATCTTATAGTATCATTTTGAGGATTCGCTCTATAACCCGCTTCTCCTTGAACTGGTTTCTTTTGTAATTTAGCGCCACTAGGGTTTCCTTCTTGATCAACTGTTACTTCAACCTCATAGATTCTACGGGCAGGGATGCCACTATTGCTAAAATCCATTTTGAAAACCTTATCCATGTTACTGATAGGTAGCATTCTTTCATTTTCGTTTGTTGGGTCCGACAGTTCAGAGGTTGCTTGTTGAGTTCCATAACTAACCACGAAAGCCTGAAGAAACGAAAAACCACACTCGTTCGGTTGTGGCTCTGGTTCTCCACTTACAGTATTAGAAGTTGTCCTTGGCAATACTGAAACTGAAAAAGGATTGTTGGATATTGTATTAGATTTAGATATATTTGAGCTATATCCTTGTGTTGAGCCTTCTGCCATATTATTGATCTTTTATATTAACAATGTTACCATTTTGGTCGTAAAAATACAAATTTTCGAAAGAAGAAAAATTGTTATACTTTATATTTTTGATTTTCTTTTCTGTTTCAAATGAATCATTACAAAAAAAATACTTAATTCCTCCATTTTTTATAGTCCCATCTGGATAAAGGAATTCTTTTTCTGCGAAATAACAATCTTTAAGACAACTATTAAGCCAAACCTCTACATAAGCAAACTCGTTATCAAAGTCGTGCCTTCTTGTTTCTGTTGTAAGAGTTTTTCTAACTATTGTTTTCATTTTTTTCTCTTTGTTCTTTAAATATTGCCTTAGTCAAAATCATATAGTTGACAACATCTTCGCAAGCGTCATCTATACTTTCGTTATCCACCTTTAATTTTCCATCTGCGGTAAAACTTCTGATTCTTTGTATCTTATCCATTACTCTCATCATTATCCCGATCACAGGGTGAATTCCTAAATATTCTGAGCTTCTAAAGTTTGCAAAAATGTCTGTGCTTTTTTCTCCTCCAGTATAATCTGAGTTCTTTTTTAGCATTATATCCAAGCATTTTTTCGAAGTCTCTTTGTGAAGTTTTTCTAATTCTAAAATGTCCATATAAGATATTATATATAACGTTACGTATAATTCAATACAAAAATAATATTATTAAGCTATAATCCACCATTGAGAACCATCACAAGCAATGTTGATGGAGTCATACTGAGTTACAAATGGAGTTATTGGGCTTATACTCCCATCAATAGCTTCAGACGCATTGCTATCAATTGTTATTGTGTTTGTAATATCTATTGCCTTTATTATAAATTCAGTGTTTGCGCTGCTAGCTACGGCTGGCAAGTTTATATTTATCGAGGTATTTGATGCGTCTGCAAGTATTATTGTCTCATTGTTTATGCCAGCAGTATAAGAGGCTCCTGTTTCAGTATGAAAATTTAGACTCCTGTAAAGAGCGTCGTTAACGAGATCGGAAACGTTGTCACCAGACGCTACGTAAAGAGCGTCGTTAACGAGATCGGAAACGTTGTCACCAGACGCTACATAAAGAACATCGTTAACGAGATCGGAAACGTTGTCACTAATTTGAAGCGATGTATTGGCGAGAGCAATTGACGAGTTTACTTCCGTTGAGTTATAGTTTAAATCTAAAACAAAACCTATGCCAGAGTCAATGTCATCAAAGCCCACGGAAAGAGAATTAACACCGCTAATAGCAGCATCTATTTCGCTAAAAGTGTTTTGCAGTCTATCAAAAGATTCATTGTTAAATTTACTATAGAAAAGTTCGCCAGTGTGATTATAACACAAATAAACATTATCGTTATCATAATCATAATAAAATCCACCATCTTTATTATTCGGAAAATACAAAGTAAATGGAGTTCCAGCGCCAGAAACTATTTGATTTATATAACCATCAACCTTCATATTGCCGCTTATATCTAAAGCTTCTGTTGGTTCTATATTAGCGACTCCTATATTTTGTCCAGTTAAGTCAAGAAAAAAAGTATCTCTCATGTTAATCCAGTCAGGATTAAATTCAAAAAACTCATCGACACCAGATATAACAGAGTTTATTTCTTCGAATGTATTGTCTAAAGCGCTCATAGTCAGTATTCTAAATTACACGTATTTTACTTTAATGAGTTAATATTGATTTTTGTATTTGTTTATGTTTTTTAGAATGATTCCCCATGCAGTTATTATTGTGTATATCATAAATATGATAGACCCATCTACACAATCAAGCCTCTTAAAGACAATTGGGGCAACTGGAGGTATTAGGATTGTCGGCGATCAAACGATATCTGGCAACTTTATGGCAATTCACGCACTTACAGAAACTAGCGTTTTGTCTGGAACTGAAGGTAATATACAAAACTTTATTGGAACTGAAATTCTTGCTGGCGATGTTATCGTTGGCGAGTGGACAACTTTACACATATCTGGAGAAGCTATTATTTACAAGGGTTAAAGAATGAGACTTTTAACCATATTTGGTAACACAATAAGAAAGCGGCTTTTAGGTGCCGTTTTATCTTTGTGTCCTACTATTGTTTGGGAAGATCCCTTTCTATGGATCGATAACTGCAGATGGAAAGAGCCACAGTGTTGTTCTTCTTTATGGGAAAACGAAAAAACATGGAACCAAAACTGCCCTGTCCGTGTTAACAATAGTTGTTGCTCTAACAATGATTGGGATAATCTAAAAAATTGGGGTGATGATTGCGATTGGATTGATGGCTACACTCCAGTAGACCCAGAACTTGGGGATCATATCATTTGGGAGGACGAAGAAGTTTGGTCAGAAAGTCTTATTTGGACATCTGCTGAACTCTGGGAAGATACTGAAATTTGGAATGAAAACCAAGATTGGTATACAGACTCCGTTGTTGGTGGCAATCACATAATTTGGGATCTGTCTCTTATACACATCTGACGCTGCCGACGAATAGAGAGGTGTAGATCTCGGTGGTCGCCGTATCATTA
>ENA-OSIY01000252-OSIY01000252.1-marine-metagenome-genome-assembly--contig:-NODE-252-length-31548-cov-9.673128_pt1 | contig 31548 bp, 13 predicted proteins | sample MGYA00237884_ERZ534233 | MGnify/ENA primary metagenome ERZ534233 (study PRJEB26412, sample SAMN06343840) | marine metagenome | isolation source: estuarine water | place: USA: Columbia River Estuary... | reverse complement strand
GGTGAAATTGCATCGAAAGAATTCGTTAGTGTACAACCAATGAACTTACCATCTGGACTAATCTTTTATCTAGATTTTAAATATGGTACAGCTCAAGCAGGAAACCCTGGCTTCAACGGAAAATCACTTTTTGGTGGTACTGGTGCAGATTTAGGTTCAACTGATTCAGCTGTAAATGGTTTATACGGTGAAGGTAGATTCGGATATACTGTAAATGATATAACTGACGCTGCTACAACTGGTGAGCAAACATTCGCAACTGCATCTTGGGCTGAAGTAGGATTTGATTCAAGTCTTTCAGCTTCTGTAGCTGCAGGTGAAATCGCTAAGATTTCTGTTGCAACAAGTGTATTAAGTAATCCTGATTTTGATGGTGTAAGAAGCTTTTACGTTTCTTCATCTGATTTCGCAGGTGCTGATACATTCTACCCAGCACATTCTAAAGTGAATGGTGCTAACTTTGAATTTTTCGTTAAAGTAACTGATATTACTGCAGGTGCTACTGACCCATTAACAATTCAATTTTCAAAAGCACCTGCTGCTGAAAATAGAGGAGATTTTGAAGATGGAACACCATCTGAACCAGCTACTGATATTGGAATTCCTGAAGTAGACCTAGAGTTGAAGTCTGAAGCAATTGTTGCTAAGACTAGAAAACTAAAGGCTGTATGGACTCCTGAATTAGCTCAAGATTTAAATGCATACCACAGTATTGATGCTGAAGCTGAATTAACTTCAATGTTATCAGAGTACATCTCATTAGAGATTGACCTTGAAATCCTTGATATGTTAAAAGCTAACGCGTTAACAACTGAATACTGGTCTGTAACTTTAGGTGAAGAGTATAACTCTGCAACTGGTGCTTGGGTAAGTGGTGGAGCTTCTGCTGCTTATAACAAGAATTCTTGGTTCCAAACACTTGGAACGAAACTTAACAAAGTTTCTAACAAGATTCACCAATTAACTTTAAGAGGTGGAGCTAACTTCGTTGTTGCTTCTCCTGACGTATGTACTATTTTAGAATCTATTCCAGGATTTAGTGTATCTGCTGATAAAGATGCTTCATCTTTCGCTGCTGGTGTAACTACTGTTGGTGCGATTGCTAATAGATATACTGTGTACAAAAACCCTTACATGACTTCAAATGAAATCTTGTTAGGATTCAAAGGTTCAAACTTCCTAGAAACAGGAGCAGTTTACGCACCTTACGTACCGTTAATCATGACTCCACTTGTATATGACCCAACTAACTTTACACCACGTAGAGGTGTAATGACTAGATACGCTAAGAAAATGGTAAGACCAGAATTCTATGGTAAAATCTATGTTAAAGATTTAGCTAACGTATAATCGTTAATTAAAACTTATTAGTAGTCATTACAACTGTGATGATATAATTAAGAGGGGAGAGAAATCTTCCCTCTTTTTTTATTTATACACTTCCTTTTTAATTAATTTATATTTATAGTAGTATAATTGTATAAGTAAGGGGAAAAATATATGTCTCAAGCAAGAATTTGGACAGGAACATCAACATTTACTTCAGGTTCATCAACACCGTTTGGAATTTACGATACAGATTCGATATTTCAAACTGATGCACCAAAGGTAGCATCATGGTGTGCAAAAAGATTAGGTTATCCTATAATAGATGTTGAATTAGAAGGTGAAAACTTTTTTGCAGTTTTTGAAGAAGCTGTATCTGAATATTCCGCACAAGTAAATCAATTTAACATACGTAATAATCTTGGTTCTTTAGAAGGACAAGCAACAGGTTCTAATTATACAGGTCAATCAATATTAGGTTCGGAATTAAATAATGTAGTAACAATAGCAGAATCATATGGGAATCTTGCTAATGTTGGTGGTAGAACCGATATTAAAAAAGGTTATATTCCAATAGGAACTGGCTCACAAGAGTACGATTTACAAGCCCTTTATGGTGATGTATCTGAAAGTGGTGAAAGAATTGATGTAACTAAAGTATATTACGAAACAACTCCAGCAATTAACAGATTCTTTGACCCTTACTCAGTAAGTGGACAAGGTACTCTTAACTTAGTTGATGAATTTGGGTTTGGTTCATTCTCTCCGGCCGCACAATTCGTAATGATGCCGATTTATGAGGATATGTTAAGAATTCAACAAATAGAATTTAATGACCAATTCAGAAAATCAGCACATTCATTCAATATAGTAAACAATAAAATAACAATTTTACCAAAACCAACGTCAACTTACAATCTTTGGTTTGAATATCAAGTTGTAAAAGATAGACGTGAAAACTCTACCATTATAACTCCAAATGTAGTATCTGATTATTCAAATATAGGATATGATTTTGCAGATTATACTAAAATAAACGATGTTGGTAAACAATGGATTAGAAAATACACACTTGCTTTAGCAAAAGAGATGTTGGGTGCAGTTAGAGAAAAATATTCTACTGTTCCAATACCAGGTTCTGAAGTTTCTTTAGATGGAGCAGCACTTAGAGCAGAAGCACAGAGTGAAAAAGATTCTCTTATAGAACAATTAAGAGAAAATCTTAACGAAGTTAGTAAAAAAGTAAGAATGGAGAACGAGGCAGCAATGGTTGACCAACAACAAACCGTTATGAATAAAGTTCCATTAGCAATTTATATAGGATAACACAATGCCAAAGTTTTTTAACTCAAAAGATTTAGATTTCATAAAAACTATCTCCGAGGAGGTAGTAGATTATGTAGTAGAACAAGCAGTAACCTTGTTCAAGATATCTGTGGGTGAAACTAAAACTAATTTATATGGAGAATCTCTTGGTAAGATATGGAGAGAACCTTCAACTATAATGGCAATCGTAGATAGAGAGCCAATTAATGTTGTATATGAAGGATTTGGTGCAGATAGACAAGGTCTAGTTGAATTTAGATTCAATAGACAGAGATTAAGAGAAACTTCTTACGCAGTTCCAAAGGTTAGGGATATAAATGGTACATTAGTACCAACAGAGGCAATACAAAACCTTACAGCGGGTTATCCTGAGATTGGTGATATAATTTTATATGATACTATCTATTATGAAATAGATAATGTAAAAGAACCTCAATGGATTGGTGGTTCACCAGAAATATTCGATAAAAACTCAAGTACATTTGAGAGTACTAACAATACATTGATTGCTTCCGCTCATATGGTAAGAAAATCACAAGTACAAATAGAGGATAGGACAGTATAATGGCAGTAGACCCACTAAAAAACATGCCTCTTAATAGAGGAACTCAATTAAAACGAGAAGGAAACGAATTAGGTAAGGGAGTTCGTTTATATGATGTTGATTTGGCAATTGCTGAACACATGATAGATACTATTGTACCATCTGTTGAAGCATTTAACGAAAAAATAAAAGTACCAGTGATGTATGGTAATCCAGAAAGATGGACAGCCGTACAAAAAAAAGGATATTTAAAAGATAAGAATGGAATGTTACAAATTCCATTAATTATGTTCAAACGAAATTCTATTTCACGAGATGATACTATGGCATCTTCAATGAATCGTCATTTATCATATCCAACTGTTACCAAATATTCAAAAAAACATAAATACGATAAATTTTCTGCAATGATTGGTACACAAAGACCAGTTGAGCAATATGATGTTGTAATGCCCGATTATGTTACTATTTCATACGAAGTATTAATATGGACCGATTTTACAGAACATATGAATAAGATAGTAGAAGCATTTCAATACGCAACAGATGAATATTGGGGAGATAAAAGTGGATTTAAATTTAGAACTAGAATAGATTCGTTTGATAATACAACAGAAGTTGGAGAAGGTTCTCAAAGAATCGTTCGTACATCATTTACTATGGCAGTTAATGCATATTTACTACCAGAATCGTTTAATAACGAACCAACTACTAAAAAATCTCTTTCTACAAAGAAGGTAGTATGGGGATTGGAGTGGGATTTAACTGGAGGAGGTAGTACAGGTACTAATTCACAAGTAGAAAAGAAAATGTATAACGAATATTCTAATATAATTGATTTTATGTCAGTTCGTGGTTCCCAAGAAGGAACATTTGTAGATGCTGATTCTGTAAAACTAACAAATGTAGAATTTCCAAAGTTACCACCTGAATTATCTGAATCATTTAATGAAGATGATAGATTTAGAGTGTATATAAATGGGGTTTTAATACCCACTGCTAAATATGCCTATACTAGTTCATATGTTGATAACGAGATAACATTCAATTTCAATACAGGTTCTGCTATTTCTGCAACCGAATTGGGTTATGAGATAGATAGTGGTGATGAAATTGGAATAACAGGAAAGTTTATTGAATTATGATAAAGGATTTACAAAAAATATTACTACAAGTACATTCACCTAACGAATATCAGTTAAGTGAAGTTAGTATAGACCATCCTTTATATTGGACTTGGAGTATTACAAATGCAAAGATGCGAGATTTAGATTTAAAAATTCGTGAATTTCGTAAGGAACATGCACGTTTTGATATATTTATAAATGGTCAGTATATTTTAGAAAAAGATTATATCTTTGAACAAAAGGGGAAAGATTTATTGGTTAAATTCAAAAAATCTAACTTTCCATATGTTATAAGTTCGACTGATAACATTAAATTAGAGGGCGATGTGGTATCAACATGAGTAAAATAAAACCAAACATCATAACTCCATTTAATGACAAGAAAAGAATAAAAGATTTGGTACTTGAAGTAATAACAGATACATTCGTTACTTCTCACATACCAAATTCGGTTACTTTGAGTGGTGGATTATTAACTTTAACTCTTACAAACAAAAAATTTGTATTTCAAGATATAGCAGTTGATGATTTATCGGATTATATAGATGTTTATCTACAAGGATTAAAGCTTGAAGGAGATGTTTATAAAGTTATAGACGATGGTAATGATATTATAATTAATTTCACCGAATCAGTTGGATTAGACCAATCCTTGTATGATACTGATGATTTCGAGGTGAAAGGGAAAATAGTGAGTAGATAATATGGCAACATTAATTCAAAGTAAACAGATAGAAGGAATTGTAACCTCCTCCGTAGTTCAAGGGGAGTTTCTTGTTAGTGGTTCACTAATAGTTACTGGTTCTAATTCAATATTAGGTTCTGTTACCGCATCTGCTATATCTTCATCATTTATTGGTGATGGTAGCGGAATTACTGGTATAACTTATTCTCAAATAGGTGATACTCCACAATTTGTTGGTGGTAATAATATTACAATTACATCATCATCAAATGTAATCACAGTTCATGCAACTTTGGATGGAACTGGTACTGATAGTCAAAATTTATCTATAACAGGTGACCAACTTACTATATTGGGTGGAAATACAATCACAATACCAACTGGTAGTGGTGTTTCTGATTATACTCAATTAACAAACGTACCAAATGGGATAGTATCATCCTCAGACCAAGTATTGGGTGCAACTGGCATACTTAGTGGTTCTAAGACAGATATAACTTCATTAAATACATTTACATCATCTATACAAACTGAAGTAGATGCAATATCATCTGCAACTTCATCTTATTTAACATCAAGTGGTTCGGTAGATTTTGATGATATAACAAATAAACCAAATTTAGTTTCCTCATCTGCCCAAATTACTATTACAGAATCACAAATATCTGATTTAGACAAGTATAGTAACGCAGATGTACAAACATATATTGATTCTATTGGAATTGTTAGTGGTTCTGTTGTTTCAGAATTACCAGACGGAGTAGTTAGTGGAAGTTCTCAAGTAGAATTTACAAATATTGGTAATTTACCCGCAGGATTAATATCAGGTTCGAGCCAAATATTAAATGATAGTGGAATTCTTAGTGGTTCTAAGACAGATATATCATCTCTTAACACATTTACAAGTTCAATACAAACAGAAGTAGATGGGTTATCAGCAACAACATCATCTTATCTAACTGAAGTTCCAAGTGGAACAGTAAGTGGTTCAACTCAAATAATAGATTCATTACCAAGTGGAACAGTAAGTGGTTCATCTCAAATAACCATTTCATCATCACAGATTAGTGATTTAACACATACAGAAATTCCAAGTGGAACAATTTCTGGTTCTGAACAATTACCACAAGGTTTAGTTTCTGGCTCAACTCAAATAACAATCACAGAATCTCAGATTAGTGATTTAGACAAATATACTGATGCTGATGTAAAAACAAAATTAGATGCAGAAGGAGTAATTACTGGTTCGGCACAAATTACAATTTCAGAATCCCAAATATCTGATTTAGACAAGTACACCGATTCAGATGTAAAAACAAAATTAGATACAGAAGGAGTATTAAGTGGTTCTTTAGTAACCCAATTACCAAGTGGTATTGTAAGTGGTTCTACACAAATTATAGATTCACTACCAAGTGGAGTAATAAGTGGTTCAGAGCAATTACCTGATGGATTAGTTAGTGGTAGTACTCAAATATCAATCACAGAATCTCAGATTAGTGATTTAGATAAGTACACAGATTCCGATGTAAAAACTAAACTAGATATAGAAGGTGTTGTTAGTGGTTCTTATGTTGAATCACTTCCAAGTGGTGTAGTTTCTGGTTCATCTCAAATTACTATAAGTGAATCACAGATTTCAGATTTATCACACTATTCTGATTCAGATGTTAAAACAAAATTAGACACAGAAGGCGTTGTTAGCGGTTCTTATGTTGAATCGCTTCCAAGCGGTACAGTTTCTGGTTCATCTCAAATAACAATTACTGAATCACAGATTTCTGATTTAGACAAATATACTGATTCTGATGTAAAAGTAAAACTAGATACAGAAGGAGTATTAAGTGGTTCTTTAATAGAACAACTTCCAAGTGGTACTATATCAGGTTCAGCTCAAGTAACTATAAGTGAATCTCAAATATCCGATTTAACTCATACTGATATTTCTAACTTAAATACATTTACTTCTTCTATTCAAACAGAAGTAGATGGATTATCTGCAGTAACTTCATCATATCTAACTTCAATTGATAGTGGTATTGTAAGTTCATCTGCACAAGTTACTGAATTACTACCAAGTGGTACAGTTTCTGGTTCAGACCAAATTACAGATAGTAGTGGGTTCGTCTCATCATCGCAACAAGTAATTGACCATTTACCAAGTGGAATAGTTAGTGGTTCATTTAGTGGTTCTGTTGCAACTGCAATTGATTTACTACAAGAAGTTAGTGGTGCAAATTATATAGAATCTGAATCAGTAGAATCAAGATTAAACACTATCGAAGGTAGTGTTGGAATGTATTATGATGTATCTAATACTGTTTGGAATAACAAATACATTAGAGGAGGTGGTAATCCATACTATTCTGATACTACATTGTGGAATACTAATGGAAATGTAAACTTATTTACGTTTACATTAAATGCTGATGCAAAATTAAGCTATCGTGAAAATGATATTGTTTATATAAATAACTTTGATAGAGATGTAAGATTAACAGTTACACCTGTTACAGGTTCAGATTCAGAATTTTATAATAGTGGTAGTAGAGAAGTAACATTTGAAGTTTTAGAGATAAATGGTGATTCATCTGATACAATACAAAGAATTAATGATTCATATTGGATTCTTTCAAGACATACTGCTGGATTTGTAGATAGTGCATCATATATTGAAGCATCTTCATCATTTGATTATAGAATTGGTGTAATTGTAGCAAGTGGTAGTGGAGCAGATTGGAATGTAAACTTAACAAATATTCCAATCGGAATAGTTAGTGGTTCGGAACAGCAATATACGGCATCTATTGAAAATGGATTTGCATTAACATCATCTTTAGATAATGTTTCATCATCTTTAGCAACTACAATAGAAAATGTTTATTTATCATCTTCTAACTTTGATAATAAATCATTAGTTAGTGGTTCATCACAAATTGATTTTAGAAATATTACCAATTATGTAGCAGATGAACATATAGACCACACAACTATTAATATAAGTGCAGGTGATGGTTTAGATGGTGGTGGTGATATTGGAACTTCTAGAGAATTAAGATTAAATGTAACATCATCTCATTTTGAAACTGGTGTAACAGATATATTAACTGCAGAAGGTGTTGTAAAAACATCAACATTAAATACTGATTTAATATCAACCGATTTCTCACAATCAGTAGATACTAGAATTAATAGTATATCAGCAGGAGCAGTACCTTCTGGTACAGTAAGTGGTTCACAACAAGTTGATATTACACAAACACAAAATTATACAGCATTTAGTTCATCTATTGCAACATCGATTTCTAATGTTGATTCAGATGCAACTGCAATAAGTGCTTTAAATACATTTACTTCATCTGTACAAACTGAAATAGATGCATTATCTGCAGCAACCTCATCTTACTTAACAAGCGAAACTGATTCTCAAACACTTACTATTAGTGGAGACCAGTTAACAATTAGTAATGGTAATACAGTTACTATCCCAACAGGTTCAGAATTACCAAGTGGATTAGTTTCTTCATCAGACCAAATAATAGGAGGAACTGGTATAGTTAGTGGTTCATCTCAGATTGCTTCTGATATAAGTGGTTCATTCACATCGTTAAGTGAATCATTAGATACACGAATTACTACTGAAAAAGATAGAATAGATAATATCCTAAGTGGTGCTGATGCAGATTATGACCAATTTGTAGAGATTGTAAACTTAGTTAATTCAACTGATACTGAAAATGATACTGCTTTTGCAAATCATTATACTTCAAGTAGACAGAGAATGGATTCATTAGAATCATTTACTGGTTCATTAGATGCAACTTTTGCAACTGATAGTGAAGTAACTAATTTATCATCATCGTTATCACAATCAATTTACGAAGCAGCTCAAAGTGGTAGTGGTGTATCTTCATGGAATGAATTAAGTGATATTCCAAGTGGAGTAATAAGTGGTTCAGAACAACTTCCAAGTGGATTAATAAGTGGTTCAGAACAATTACCAAGTGGGTTAATTAGTGGTTCAGAGCAACTTCCAAGTGGATTAATAAGTGGTTCAGAACAATTACCAAGTGGATTAGTAAGTTCTTCTTTTGTTGCAGGAACAAATGTAACCTTAAATCAAGAAGGTGATATTTTATACATATCTGCTAGTGGTGGTTCCTCTGATGTAACTTATGATGGTGATAGAACCATATCTAATGATAAATTGGGAGATTTATTTACTGATTCAGTAAATCCTGGTACAAGTGGTTCAATACAAGAATTCTTAAACGCAGTATTCTATCCAAACACAGGTCCAAGTATTTCAACTGGTAACCAAACAATTATAGAATATATAACAAGTGGAACAACTATTACAACATTAAGTGGAACTGACCCTGAAGGACAAGCAATAACATTTGGAACTGCATCAGTATATACAGATGATTTAGTAAGAGTTGCATCAAATGGTGTAATGACTATAAACGCACTTGCAGAATCATCTTCATTCAATACTGATTTAGTGGGTGGTGCACATGGACATAAAGTTGAAGTAACTGCAACAGATACTTTCGGTACTACAACTGAAAAAGATATTTATGTAATTGTAACGCCAAACTCAACTCCTGTATTTAGAGAAACTTCTACAAGTGGTAACGTAATTACTTCTGTAACTGCAAACTTAAATGAAAGTTCTACTGATGATACTTTGGTAAAAAGAGTTTACTTTACAGATTCGAATGGAGATAATATAACAATTTACTCATCATCAATTGATAACAATCATTTTGATGTAACAAAATATTCAACTTATGTTGATATTAGACAAAATACAGGTTCGTTAGATTACGAACAACAAACATCTTATACATTCAGTATATCTGCATCGGATGAACACTATGAAGCAGGACAAGATTCTGATTCTATTGTAGGATTACCAATTACTATTAATGTAACTGATAACTTAACTCCAACTGTTAACAACCAAACTCTTTCATCTATAAATGAAAATAGTTCAAATGGTGATACTGTTGGTTCAATCTCTGCAGCAGATAATGAAAGTAATACAATAACATTTGTAAACTTTGAATTACATCAACTACAATTAGATGATTCAGTAGTTTCAAGTGGTTCTTATAGTGGAACGACTCAATTAACAGACCCACATGAGAATCCATTCCAAATGAGTACAAGTGGTGTGGTAACAAGAAAAACAGGTGTTTACTTAAACTCTGATTTAATTAACGAATACATTTATAGAGCACAAGTAACAGACCCATATAACGGTTCATCGGATGTTGCATTGATAACAATTAATATTACCGATGATACACCTGCAACACTTACAGATAACTGGTCAGCAGGACCGTATATCAAAGAATCTGAATTAAGTAGTACAACCATAAAAACAACAGATTATGGTTCTACTGCAGCAGATTATGGTTCAAATCAAAGTGGTACTTGGAGTTCATCTAACTCAGCAATATCAATTAACTCAAATGGTACTTTATCATTGAATGTAAACTTAAGTGGTTCAGTAACTCAGAGTGGAGATACGATAGATTCTACAATTACATTTACAAATTCTTTCGGTACAACAACTACTGATAGTTTAACTTTAGATGTTGTTGGAAATGAAGCACCAACTGCTACATTTACAAATCAAACATCTGTATTTGATTCTAACCAATCAACAAATGGAACGAATTTAGTTTCAGTTTCAATTTCTGATACAGAATCAGATTCACCATACCAATTATCAATCGGTGGAACTGATGCTGCTAAATTAAACGCAGTACCTCAAAACAGTGCTTCTTCATCTTGGGAATTACAAGCAAGTGAAGATTTAGTTGGTGGAACTTATACATACGATGTAACTATAACTGATTCATACTCAGAAACAACAACTTACAGTAGTAGAACAATTGCTATTGCACAAGGAGATACTGGTACTTTAGGTGGAGATACAACTTCTTACATCATCGAATCGGCAGAAAGTGGAGATGTATTGAGAGATGTAACTGGTTATAACCAAGGAAACGCTTCTCAACTTTCAGTTTCATACACAGATTATGGTTCACCATCAGTACAATCTTATACTTCATCAAACGAAGCATTTGATATCGATACAAGTGGTAACATAACTCTTGGATTAGATTTAAGTGGTTCAGTAACCCAAAGTGGTGATACGATAAACTCAGATATTACTTTTGTTGACCAATATGGAAACATTGGTAGTGGTTCTTTAAGTGTTACTGTATTTGCAAACAATCCAGCATCAGCAACATTTAGTGAAAATAGTTCATTCTTTAACACTAACCAAGCAACTGGTAGTACTTCATTGGTAGATATAACAGGTATTTCTGATACTGAATCAAATACTCCATATGTAGTAACACTTAGTGGTACAGAAGCAAGTTCATTTAGTGTGGTATCACAAAATGCAAATGGAACTGTTTGGGAATTACAACCTTCTTCGGATTTATCAGCAGGAGATTATGATTATAACGTAGTAATAACAGATAACTATTCTGAAGTTACAACTTATAGTAGAAGTTTAACAATCTCACAAGCAGATACTGGTACTTTAGGAGGAGATACTACTTCTTATATAATTGAATCAGGTGAAAATGGAGATGCATTTAGAGATGCAAGTGGGTTTGGAGCAGGAAACACTTCACAACTTTCAGTAAGTTACTCACCTAACTATGGTTCTTCAGTAGTTCAATCATTTACTTCATCAAACGATTCAGTAACAATTAATGGTAGTGGATATATTACATTTAATGGAAACCTTAGTGGAACTGGTAGTGGAGATACAATTACTTCTGATATTACGTTCGATGACCAATATGGAAATGTTGGTAGTGGTTCAGTAACAGTAAACGTATTTGCAAATGGAGCACCAACTGCAGACTTTAGTAATTCTGGTCTGACTGGAAATTATAATGAGAACTTAGCAACAAGTGGAACGGCATTATTAACTTCAACCTTAACAGATACAGAAACAGATACTCCATACTCAATGTCATTGAGTGGAACTAGTGCGTGGGCAATTCAAGCAGTACCACAAAACTCTGATTCTTCATCTTATCAAATTCAAGTTACCGATGATACCTCATCCTTGGCAGCAGGAACTTACACTTATGATGTAGAAGTAACTGATAACTTTGGTAAATCTACAACTTATAGTAACAGAACATTTACAATAGCAGCAGCTGATACTGGTACATTAGTTGCAACTGATGTATATATTATCGAATCAGCAACAAGTGGTGATTATATTAGAAGAAATACTGATGGTACAAGTGGAACTCAAAGTTCGGTAGCAGTATCTTACTCACCATCATATGGTTCACCAGTAGCAACAAACTTCGCATCATCAAATGCATTGATTGATATTGATTCAAATGGTAGATTATCGGTTGGTAATGATATTAGTGGTAGTAGTAGTACAAATGGAAGTATAATCGCAACAACGATTACTTGGAATGACCAATATAGTAATAATGGTTCACAAGTTATATCAATAGATGTAACTAAAAACTTTGCACCAACTGTATTATCTACTCAAACATTTAATGAAAATACAAACCAAGCAAGTGGTTCGGCTGAAATTGTAAGATTAAATCTTACTGATACTGAAAGTAATTCAATTCCAAATGGTGGATTAACATTTAGTGGATATAATACAACTTATTTCACTCCAAGTATCTCAACACCACAAATGAAATTGTTAGCAAATTCAACTAACATTCCAGCTGGAACTTATGATTATACTGCATCAATTGAAGATGTACATGGATTTGATACAACAGTTCATAGTGGTTCAGTAACTATTGTACAAGCAGATAACGGTACACTTGGTGGTGATACTTCTATTTACTCAATAGAATCGGCAGAAAGTGGAGAAGCTTATAGAGATGCGACTGGATATAACAATGGAAATACTGCACAATTAAGTGTAAGTTACTCACCATCATATGGTTCACCTTCTGTTCAAACATTTAGTTCATCTAACCCAGCAATTGTGGTAGATAATAGTGGTAACCTAACATTAGGTGTAGATATTAGTGGTTCAGTAACTCAAAGTGGAGATACACTAAGTTCAACAATAACATTTACAGATGAATATGGAAATTCTGATAACGATACAATAACTGCTACAATATTTGGTAACCAATCACCAGCAGCAGGATTTACATCATCATCAAACTACGAAAGTGATAATGCAACAAGTGGTTCTGATGCAGGTTCTTTAGTAGTAACTGATGTAGAAAGTAACTCACCATTTACAATTTCACTTGGTGGAACTGATGGTGGTAAATTTGATTTTATTGGAACTTCATCACCATTTGAAATTCAACCAACTGGTTCATTAGTAGCTGGAACATACTCAATTGATATTACTGTAACTGATACTTATAGTGAAACTGTAACTTTAACAAATGAAACAATTGTGGTAGATGCATCAGAAGTATTAACTGAAGGATATGTTTATTATTCAAACTATGGTTCAGAAGCAGGATTTGCAGCTAATTACTTAGCAGTAATGGGAGCTAGTGGTGTTGATAGTGGTACTCCACCAAAAGTAACTGGATATACCTCAAATACAGCATCACCTTATTATAAATTTAAAACTGGTGATGTGGGAAGTAGTAGTATTACTTTAGCAGGTACAGGTAAAGCCGCAACATTAGCTGGAACGATAAGTGGTTCTGATTTTAATACTGCTCTTAGAAGTGCAGGAAATATGAGTTGGTCAAGTGGTGTACAAACTATAATATTAATACCAAGTGGTTCAACAATGACAAGTGTTCCAACATCAATGATTGATGGTGTTGGTGGTTCAACGGCTGGTGAATATGTTTTAGTAGAATATGCAGATGGAACATCTGCACCTTTAGGGGGAACTAATACAGTTATGCACCAATTAACATTAGATTCGGCAGTAAATACTTATACTGATTGGTTTGTTATTGGAGCAACATTCCAAAATAATGCAAGTGGAATGAGATTACAAGTTATACCATCATCTGGTTCGATAAGTGATTTTTAAAATATTTATATAATAAGGAGAATAATATATGCCAAGTTTAAGTTCAAAATTAGTTTTAACATCAGCAGCCTCATCGGCTGGAACTGCTCTTGCTGATATTGATTTAATCAAAGGAGCTTTCTATACGGTAGCGGAATATGATGATTTAGATGATATTCCACTTTCGAGAATAGCTGATGGTCAAATCGTATGGGTAGAAGATGCTAGTTCAACTTATCAAGCTACTGTTACACTCGCAGATTATATTACTACATTTGCAGATTCAGTATCTTGGGCAGAATTTTCTGGCTTTGGTAGTGGAGGTGGTGGAGGAAGTGGTGATATTACCGCAGTAGTAGCTAGTGATGGTTTATTAGGAGGTTCTTTTACTGGAACTGCAACGTTAAAAGTAGGACAAGGTGATGGTATAGTTACTGGTTCTGATTCTATATCTGTAAGAGCACATGATGGTATTACAGTAGATTCAGATGGTGTATCTGTAACCGCAGGAACTGGTATTATTGTAGATTCAAATGGTGTATCATTTAGTACAGGTTCAGTTCACTTTACAGAAGGAGTACAAAAAACAAATTTAGATGGTGGAGATATATAGTATTTCTACTAAAACGATATATTTATAAAGTATAACATATAACACTATATAGTGTTTAAAATGGGGCAGATGACCCAAAACTAATAAAGGTTAACGAATATTATAATTAATTAATTTAAAAAAGGAAAAAACAAATGGCACAAATTATAAGACATAGAAAAGGGGTCTTAGAGAGTGTTGCTTCTGCTACTAAAAGAAAAGCAGAACTTTTGATTGTAACTGGTTCATCTGGTATAACTGCAACTAATGCAGATTCATTGATATTTTTCGGTGATGGAACAGGTGTATCCGCAGCAAACAAAGTTCTCTATGGTACAAGCACACCCAATTTAAGTGGAGCATCGTATGATACTTCAGTTGATGGTATCCCATTCTATAACACAAGTGAAGAAAAACTTTACATCTTAGCGAAAGCTGGGAATACAGAAGTAAAATCAACAGCAAATACAGGTGGGACAGATATAATTTCTGGTTCGGCTGGAATCGTTGATAATATAGCTTCTCAAGATGTAGTACTTGGAGGAATCTCTGGTTCTTCTTTAGATATTACTGGAAATACAAAAATTGATGGTAACCTTGTATTAGGTGGAAACATCACAATTGGTGATGCATCTTCCGATACAATCGCATTCGGTGGTGATATCACAACTGATATTATCCCTAACGCAAATAACACTTTAGATTTAGGTTCTGCAACTGATAAATTCGCAGAAGTACACGCAACTACTTTATTTGGAGCAATCAACGCTACTAATGGTATAGTTTCTGGTTCATCTCAGGTATTCTCTGATATAACTGGTGATGTTACTATTGATAGTAGTGGAGTTTCTACAATAGGAGCTATAAAAGTACTTAACGGTATGATAGCAGATGATGCAGTTGGAGCCGATGAATTAGGTGCTAATGCAGTTGTTAACGCTTCTGTTGCAGCTAATGCAGCAATTGCAAATTCTAAAATTGATTTTGGTGGAAGTACATTACACTCTGGTTCAGGTCAAGTAGTAGATTCATTACTTAATCAAGCTACCGATTTCGGTAGTGGTAGAGTAAGTGCTGATGACTTCGGAGATGTAGCTGGAACTTCAACATTCACAGGTTCATTTGTAGGAGATGGTGCTGGACTTACAGGTCTTGCAACTGATTTACAAGTTTCTGATGGTAGTTCATCTAATTTACTTGATTTACAAAATGATGCAATTAGAATTGTACCTGTAGCTAATGAAACAACTGTTGATTTATATTCAGTAGGTGCATTAAAAGGATGGACAGTAGGTATTGCTGATAATCCAACCCTTACTGGTGATGTAACTGTAACTGGTGATTTAACTGTAAGTGGTACAACTACAACTGTTGATTCTGAAACACTTAATATTAGTGGTTCTATAATAAGAGCTAACTATGGTGGTGGTGCAGTTAATGGTGGTTTAGAAGTAAGTGATGCAACTGGTACTTTAGCAACTGGTTCATTCTTATGGGATGGTACTAATGATTATTGGAAAGGTGGAGCACTAGGAGCTGAACTCCAATTCGCTACTGTAACTGGTACTGAAACTCTTACTAACAAAACTATCGATGGTTCTCAATTAGTTAATGCATCTGTTGCAAATACTAAATTAGCAAACGATGGTATTACTATCGCAGGTGTTGATACTGATTTAGGTGGTACAATTACTGCTAGTACAATTGGATTAGCAATCGGAACATTAGTTTCTGGTTCTTCTCAAGTAACTACTGAAGCTGCTGCAAGTGAAATTCTTATCAAGCACGCTTCAAATGGTTCAATCGATGGAGCATCTGTTTATTCTGCACCTGCAACTTCAACAATTGCAATTAATGATTCAACACCAAGTTCTATTGGAACAAGTGGTGAGTTGATAATTAATGGTACAACTTCTGGTTTCTCTGGTGTATTAACACAAGATATCGCAGGAACTACTACATACAGTCAGTACGCAACTTCTGGTGATTCATTAGTGAACTTTATGGCATCAAGTGGATATGGATTATATTTCTCAGTTGATGGTGATACTAAATCTTGGACTATTGATACTGATGGTGATTTAGTTGCTGGTGGAAATTATGATGTTTATGCACAAGATTTCAGAGCAACTGGAGATATTTCAGGTTCTAACTTGAAATTGACTGGAAATGCAGTAATCGATGGTGATATCACTTTAGGTGGTAATATTACTTTAGGTGATGCAACTGGTGATTCAATTAACTTTGGTGGTGAACTTGCAACAGATATTATTCCTGATGTGAATGACGCGGTTGATTTAGGTTCTTCTTCAAGAGTATTTGCAGAAATCCATGGAACTGTTGTTAACGCTACTACTTTCAAAGCAGCTAGTGGAAATGTAATCTCTGGTTCAGCACAATTACTTAACGTAGCTACTGATTTCGGTAGTGGTAGAGTAAGTGGTGATAACTTCGGTGATGCAGCTGGTGGTTCAACATTCACAGGTTCATTCGTAGGTGATGGTTCGGGTATCTCTGGTCTTTCAACTGATTTATCTGTTAGTGGTTCTGATGGTTCAAATGATACAGTAGCTCTTTTAGACGGAGCACTTACATTCGCAGGAGGAACTGGTGTATCAACAGCAGTTGCAACTGATACTGTAACTATTTCAGTACAAGATGGTTCAACATCTGCTAAAGGTATCGCTTCATTCTCATCAACTAACTTTGGTGTATCGAGTGGAAACGTATCTCTTATATCAGGTAATGGTGTAGATTCAAGTGGTGGTGTATTAGGTGCAAACCTTAATGCTGATGTTGCTGGAACTGGTTTAACTTATTCACTATCTAATCAAGAAATTGATGTAGATTATGGTTCTGCTACAGGAACTGCAGTTCAAGGTAACACAACTATTTCTGTTAGTGGAACTAGTAATGAAATCGAAATTACTGGTACAACTGCACAAGCCCTTGGTGGTGGAGCAAGTTATACTATTGGTTTACCTGATGATGTAACAATTGGTAATGAATTAACAGTTACCTCTCATGCATCTGTTGGTGGAAATCTTACTGTAACTGGTAATTTATCTGTTGAAGGTACAACTACAACAATCGATTCAACTACTGTTCAAATTGGAGACAGAGTTTTAGAACTTAATTATGGTGGAGCAGCAGGTAATGCAGGACTTTTAGTTTCTGATGCAACTGGTGCAGGTGTTGTAAGTGGTTCTTTACTATGGGATGCTACAAATGATAATTGGACAGGTGGAGCACTTGGTTCGGAAAAAGAGTTTGCAAGATTAAACGCTTCTCCAACTACTAACACAGTTCTTAAAGCTGATTCTAATGGTTTATTAGTTGATTCTGTATTAACTGATGATGGTACTGATGCTACATTTAGTGGTGATTTAATTGTTGGTGGATTGACAGCTAATTCGTTTATTTATGCGAATGCTTCGAAACAATTAACCGCAGTTACACCTTCTAATGCAGGTGATGTGATTCAATGGAATGGTTCATCATTCGTTGCTTCTAATGACCTAGATGGTGGTACGTTCTAAGAATATACCAATTTTTAAAACTAAAAACCCTTCACAGAAATGTGAGGGGTTTTTTTATATCTTTATCTATTCTTATACTTATATTAGTATTGATGGGTTCTAAAAAATCAATTATTCAATTCAACTATATTTATATGTAATAAATTAGGAAAACTTAAATGGCTGGAATATTACAACTAAGAAGAGGTTTAAAATCAACATATATCTCAGAGGGAACGAATTTAGCGGAAGCTTTTTTCGTAACAACTGCAGAGACGGGTTCAATATCCGAAAACAATTTAATCATAGGTGTTAGTGGTTCTGTTGGTAATGATGTTATAACCTTAGCAAAACTTTCATTAGCAAACAAAGATAACACATACGCAGATTACAACTCAGGTTCATTTTGGATAACTGGTGATTATACTGGTTCAAATATGATTCTATCTGATAACGCAATCATTAGTGGTTCTGTTTTTATAGAGCAAGATTTACACGTAGAAGGTCATTTTTATTTGGGTTCTGGTTCTGATGGAGATGTAGTTACAGTAAAATCAGATTTTAGTGGTTCATTAATACCGGATAATGATGATTTTGGAGTTAAAACGCCAGTTGCAACTACTGCCTATCATGATTTAGGTACAGATGAAAAGCGTTGGAAAAATATTTATTTACAAAGAGATGTTGCTAGTGGAAGTGATGGAGGATTTATTTCAGCATCCCACATTGACTTAACTGGTAATATAGTAACAGATAATTTAGGTAGATTTGGAACAGTAGTAATTGATGATTTAACTGATAACAGAATAATGTTAGCTGGTGTAAATGGTCAAGTAGAAGATGATGCAAACTTAACTTATGATGGTCAAGATTTTAGATTAGCAAATAGTGATTATTACCAAATTGGTAGTGGAGCAACATTCCAATTTGATGGTACTGGTATGGATATTACTGGTTCTATTTCAAACTTTCAACTAAGAGTTGATAATGGAATTGTATTTACAAATGAATTTGGAACTTTAGATAATCAATCTGATTTTACTTGGGATGGTGGAACTTTATATGTAGATGGAAATATATCAGGTTCAGGTACTTTAGAAATAGATGGTCAAACAAAATTAGCATCTTTACTAGTTGAAGATTTAACTAATAATAGAATTTTAATTGCAGGAACCGGAGGTGAAGTAGAAGATGACCAGTACTTTACATATGATGGTAATAGTTTTGAAATAGGTTCAGATGGACACTTTACTGTATTAAGAGCAAGTGGTAACACTTTCATTAGTGGAGCAGTTCAAATGTTCTCAACACTTAATGTAGATGCACAATCAACCCTTGCATCAGTAAACGTAGAAGATTTAACAGATAACAGAGTAGTAATCGTTGGAGCAGGAGGAGAAATCGAAGATGATGGAAACTTTACATTTAATGGTACAGAACTCAACATAGGAACTGGTAACTTTACAGTTCAACAAGGAAGTGGTAATACACAAATATTAGGAACATTAGATGTAGATTCACAATCAACACTATCATCTCTTAATGTACAAGATTTAACAGATAACAGAATTGTTATAGCTGGTACAAGTGGAGAAATAGAAGATGATGCTAATTTAACATTTAATGGAACTGAATTAAATATTGGTACTGGTAACTTTACAGTTCAACAAGGAAGTGGTAACACTCAAATTCTTGGTATTCTTGATGTAGATTCCCAATCAACACTTTCTTCAGTAAATGTACAAGATTTAACAAGTGGTAGAGTAGTACTCGCTGGAACAAGTGGTGAAATCGAAGATAGTGGTAATCTTACATTCGATGGAACAAACCTTACAGTAACAGGTAATACAATCGTTACTGGTAACCTAACAATAGAAGGTACTCAAACACAACTTAATACTTCTACACTTAATGTAGAAGATAAAAATATTTTAATTGCAAGTGGAGCAGTAGATGCTTCAGCAGCAAATGGTGGTGGAATTACAATCGATGGAGCAGATGCAACAATCTTATACTCATCTGCAGATGATTCATTCCAACTAAATAAACAATTACAAGTAGAAGGAAATATTAGTGGTTCTTCATTTAATGGAACAACTTTACTTTCTTCATCAAACGAAAACTTCGCAGATTACTCACAATCAGTAGATTCAAGATTAGATGAAATAGAAGGACCGATGAGTACTTCACTTGATTTAAGATTAATTGAAATATTCTCAACAGGTTCAGACCATGAAACAAGAGTAGATTTAATTGAAGGAACTATGAGTAGTTCATTTGATTTAAGAATCATAGAATCATTCGCAACGGCATCAGACCACGAAACAAGAATAGATTCACAAGAACTATATAGTTCATCATTCACATCAAATGATTTAGATATGAATGGTAACAAAGTTCTATTTGGTAACGTTTACTCAACTGAAGGAGATTTACCAGCAGCAGGAACTTATCATGGTATGTTCGCTCATGTACATGGAACTGGTAAAGGATATTTTGCTCATGGTGGTAATTGGATTCCTTTATTAAATGAAAGTACCTTTACAACTGATTCAGCATCGTTTGATTCAAGAATATTAGAATCATACTCAACTGCATCAGACCATGAAACAAGATTAGATTCACAAGAATCATTTAGTTCATCTATTGATACTACAATAAAAACAAAATTAGATACAGAAGCAATAGTAAGTGGTTCTGAATTTACAGGTTCAGTTAATATAACAGATACTATGAATTTAGCTGCACAAGACCCATTACCAAGTGGTAATATTGGTGATTTGGCGGTATCTGGTTCTAATCTGTTTTTCTATAATGGAGCATGGACTCAATTAGTGTAAACTATAAATCTGAAAGTTAATAAATGGCAGCAATATTACAATTTAGACAAGGAAGTAAAACATCCTTCATCTCATCAGGACCGTTTGTATCAGAACCATTCTATGATACTGATACTGATATAATTCATATCGGAAAATCTGGTTCTACTACAATAACTCTTGTAAAGTTAGATGAAGTAAATAGTGGTTCTTTATCTTTAAGCGGTGATTTAACTGCCTCAAACGCTACACTTAGTGGTGATATTACAATTGGTGGAAATATTATTTTAGGAGATGATGTTACTGATGATATTACAATATCAGGACAACTTGATTCTAATTTAATTCCAAAAACAGATGCTACATATGATTTAGGTTCAACTACAAAAAAATGGAACAATCTTCATGTAGTTAGTGCTTCTATTGATTCAGTAGATTTAACACCTTCTTTACCAAGTGGAGTAATATCAGGTTCAACTCAGATTTCTAATTTTGGATTTGATGGTTATGGTAATTGGAGAGCATATGATAACAATGGACAAAGTGCATATGTTTATAGCCAATCAGGAGCAAAATTTAAACAAGACCCTTTAAGAGGAGATGCAATAGCCGTTCATCTAACAACTGCATATGATTCTGGAACTGGTACTACAATCCCGGTATTAAATTTTTCATTAGATACTGGTTCGGTACACTTTACTGATGGTATAGCTGCAGCAGGAGTTCCTCTTGGAACAATAAGTGGGTCGGAACAACTTCCTGCAGGAATTATAAGTGGTAGTGAACAATTACCAAGTGGAATTATAAGTGGTAGTGAACAATTACCAAGTGGAGTAGTAAGTGGTTCATCTCAAGTAACTGAATCATTAGATTTGAGATACTTAGAAATCGTAGGTGATAATGTAATTTCTGGTTCATCACAAGTACTAGATATATTAGATGAACTCAATACATTTTCAGCATCACAAGAATCAAAAGATACAACATTAGAAACTTATACAAGTTCAGTAGATACTTCGGTAACCTCATTAAACACATTTACATCATCATATAACACTGCTATTTCATTAAATGGTGATGATGTTACTATAATAGGAGATTTAACAGTACAAGGTACTCAAACACAACTTAATACTGCAACTCTTAATATAGAAGATAAAAATTTATTAATAGCAAGTGGAGCAGCTGATTCATCAGCAGCAAATGGAGCAGGTATAACAATTGATGGAGCTAATAAATCTTTAGAATGGGAACATGGTACATCACAATTTGTATTTGATGCACAAGTAAGTTCTTCGGTAGGATTTAAAGGAGCTGGTGGGGAACTAACAGGTATTGATACCGACCAAGTAGCTGAAGCTGTAAATCTTTATTATACAGATGAAAGAGTAAAAACAAAATTAGATGCTGATTCAATAGTTAGTAGTTCACAACAAATAAATGCAAATACAATAACTAACTTTGATGCAAATGTAAAACAAAAATTAAATGCAGAAACTGTATTTAGTGGTTCATCTCAAGTAAATGCAGATACAATAACCAACTTTGATTCTAATGTAAAAACAAAATTAGATGTTGAAACAGTAGTTAGTGGTTCACAGCAGATAATTGATTATTTACCAACGGGTACAATAAGTGGTTCAACTCAATTAACACCTACTTTCGATGTAAGGTATTTGGAAATTAATGGTGATAATGTACTTTCTTCATCAAATGACAGCTTTAGTGATTATTCACAATCAGTTGATTTAAGATTAGTAAATACACTTTCAAGTGGTTCTGACACATCTTCTTCACTACATACTTTAGTTGGAAACTTTCCAACAAGTGGTTCATTAGGTACTGCAGCATTTTATAATGTATCATCATCTTTAGCAGATGACCCGAATGTAATTCCAAATGTAAAAGCGGTTTACGATTATATCAACAATACAATTGGAGCAGCAGATATTACTGGTGTTTCTGCATCACTTGGTTTAAGTGGTGGTGGAAATGGTGGATATGTATCTATGAGTTTAGATACTGGTTCTACTCATTTTCAACAAGGTGTTGAATTATATTCATCAACTTTACCAAGTGGAGTAATATCTGGCTCATCTCAAATTACAATTACAGAATCACAGATTTCAGATTTAGATAAATATACTGATGCTGATGTAAAAATAAAATTAGATGCAGAAGGAGTAATTAGTGGTTCGGCACAAACTCTTGACCATTTAGAAGCATCTACTCTTGTAGCAATAAACCAAACATCACCAAGTTCGATAGGAGCAGATGGTGAATTAATTATAAACGGTTCTACTAATGGATATAGTGGTATCTTAACAATACAATCTGGTTCAGTAAATATACTTCATCAATACGCTACTGAATCTGATAAAATGATAAACTTATTAGGTGGAGCTGGATATGGATTATTTTTACAACCTGATAATACAACATCTAAAGCATGGGTAATTGATACCGATGGAGATTTTGTATCACAAGGAACAGGTGATGTATATGCAGAAAATGTTTATTCTACACTTGCTATATCAGGTTCATCACTTAGTTTAGCAAATAATATTACACTTGGTGGTAATATTGTAGTTGGTGGTACGGTAGATGGAATTGATGTTGCTACTGATGTAGCCGCAAATACATTAAAAACTGGGTACACCAATGCACTTGTAAAAACAAAATTAGATGCTGAAACAGTAGTTAGTGGTTCAGACCAAGTATCTGCATCATTAGATACAAGATATGTAAATTTAACTGGTACTGAAACTATTGAAGGTGATAAAACATTTGATGATAATATAATAGTAGAAGGTAACTTAACTGTAAATGGAACTACAACTAGTGTAAATTCAAATCAAGTTAACATTGGTGATAATATAATCGTTCTTAACTCTGATGAGACAGGAACACCTTCACAAGATGCTGGTATTGATATTGAAAGAGGAACTTCAACTAATGCTCGTATAGCATGGGATGAGAGTGAGGAATATTGGGTAGCTGGTTTAAATAACATAACTCCTGGATTATCAAAAATTATAACTGCAGGAAATGTAGAGTATTATACTGATACTGATAACACTACTCATCTTAATTCATTAGGTGTATATAGTAGTTCTTTATCAACAGCAGATATAACTGAAATTTCAAATTTAACTGCAAATGAAGGAACTCAATTAGAAAATATAGATTCAGTAACAATCTCAAATACTCAATGGGGTTATCTTGGTGCACTTAATCAAGGTTTAGCAGATGATGATGATGTAACATTCGGAACTATACGAGTAGATGATGCAACCGCATCAACAACGAAAGGGACTGGGGCATTAATTGTAGATGGTGGTGTAGGTATCGGAGGTTCTGTAAATATCGGTGGAACCTTTAAAGCAGAGGGTGATATTATTGCATATGATTCATCCGATAGAAGATTAAAAGATAATATTGTACCAATTTCTAACCCGATTGAAAAAATAAATTCAATTGGAGGCTATAGTTTTGTATGGAATAATAAAAAACAAGATATTTATAAAGGTAAGGATTACGGAGTTATTGCTCAAGAAATCGAAAGTATCTTACCAGAATTAGTTGATACTAGAGAAAATGGGTATAAAGCAGTAAAATATGATAAATTAGTATCACTCCTTATAGAAGGAATTAAAGAACTTTCAAATGAAGTGAAAGAATTAAAAGAAAAAATTAATAAGGAATAAAATAATATGGCTCAAATTATTAGATTAAAAAGAACTTCAGTTGAAGGTTCTGTACCAACTACTTCAGATTTATCAACTGGAGAATTAGCAATCAATGTTTTTGATGGTAAAGTATTCTTACGAAGAAGTGGTTCAGTCGATGATGTAAGAGAAGTTTTAACTAATGAATTTACTGGTTCAGTTAATATTACTGGTTCACTTACCGCAACAGAATTTGTAGGAGATGGTTCAGGTCTTACTAACTTAACAATAGCCCAAAGTGCAACTGTAAAACAAACATTTACAGGTACAACATGGACGGTAAATCACAACTTAGATACTGAAAACCCAATTGTACAAGCATACGATAATGATAACTTCCAAGTTATTCCTCAATCAGTTCGTATAACAGATGCCGATAATATTACAATAACCTTCCCTAACTCAGTTAGTGGTTATGCAGTAGTTGCAAAAGGTGGTCATATAGTAAGTGGTTCAGTAGATGCAGATAATATCGCTGGATTTGATGCAGCAGTAAAAACAAAATTAGATGCAGAAACAGTAATAAGTGGTTCTGCACAAGTTACCTTAACCGGTGATGTAACTGGTACGGCAGCATCATCTTCGATTGCATCAATCGATGGTGGAGATATTTAATAAAAAAAAAGAATAATAATTATAAAGTAAAATAAGGATAGAAAACAATGATTATACACAGTCCCATAATTTCAGGTTCATTAACATTTGCAGATGGAGGAACCCTCTCATTACCAAACCCAACCGAACTTTCTGGTTCATTTAGTGGTTCGGCTCAATTTAGTGAGATAACTTCGCATATAATACCTGATACAGCAAACACATATGATTTAGGTTCAGCAACCAACTATTTCAGAGATTTATATATCTCAACAGGATCACTTAAAGGTATGGGTAACGGAACAGTTGCCTTTAAACTTAGTGGTAAATCTGGTGGTGGTTTAAAAGTAACCGATGATAATGATGATGAAGTTGAAATCGTTGCTAAAGAAATTACTTTAAAAGATACTAGTGGTAATGGAAATAACATTAAACTTAAAGTTCAAAACGGTGCATTAAAAAGTACTAAAGTAGATAATTCAGATACTGAAGATGACGCTGAAGAAGTACAAACACTTCAATCAAACATTTCTGGTTCATTAATCGTTACTGGTTCTACTTCACTTGAAGATACAACAATTGCTGGTACAGTAGATGCAACTGGTCTTGCTTCCTTAGATGGTGGTGTAGATGTAGATGGAGCATTTACAGTAGCTGATTCAACTGGTAATGTTTCAACGAGTGGTACACTTGGTGTAACAGGTACTTCTACACTTGGTGTGATAAACGCAAGTGGATTATTATCAGCAGATGCTGGTATTGATGTAGATGGAGCATTTACAGTAGCTGATTCAACTGGTAATGTTGTTACAAGTGGTACACTATCCGCAGGAAATACAACAGTTGGAACTTTAGGTTCTTCTGGTCTTGCTAGTTTAGATGGAGGTATAGATGTAGATGGAGCATTTACAGTAGCCGATTCAACTGGTAATGTTTCAACGAGTGGTACACTTGGAGCTGGAAACACAACAATATCTGGTACAGTAGGTGCAACGGGACTTGCATCTCTTGATGGTGGTGTTAATGTAGATGATAACTTTACAGTAGATGCTAGTGGTAATACAGTAGTAGGAGGAACACTTGATTCAACAGGTCTTGCTTCCTTAGATGGTGGTGTTGATGTAGATGGTGCTTTCACAGTAGCTAATACAAGTGGTAACGTTGCAACGAGTGGTACACTCAACGTAACTGGTCTAACAACCGTAGGAGTGATTAGTGGTTCAGCAATGGATATAACTGGTAACCTTGGAGTTGGTGGAGATTTAACAGTTGCAGGAGCAATGACAAATGATGGTCATGTTATTCCAGCAGTACACAACACATATGATTTAGGTTCAACTACAAAATATTGGAGAGACCTTTACTTATCATCTGGTTCACTTTATATCAATGGTATTCAAGTATTATCAACAGATGGTACAGATTTAACATTCAGAACAGATGCTGGTGAATCAGTAAAAATCTTAGAGACAGGTAATGATACTATTACATTAGAATCTGTAAATGGAGATATTACACTTACCGCAACTGGTACTGGTAACATTGAATTAGATGCACCTGTACAAATTGCAGCTGGTAAAAACATTCTATCTTCTGATGGAAACGCAATTGCATTCGCAAGTGATGTTAGTTTAGGTTCTAATAATATATTCGCAGCGAATTTAAGTGGTGTTGTTTCATCATCGGCAATTACATATAGTGGAGATGATATCTCAGTTGCAGGAAACACAATATTAGTTGGTAACCTAACAGTACAAGGTACAACTACAAGTGTTGATTCAAATACTGTAAACATTGGTGATAACCAAATAGTACTTAATTCAGATGAGACAGGTACTCCATCACAAAATGGTGGTATTGCAATAGAAAGAGGAACTGAAACTAACGCTTCCATAATTTGGAACGAAACAAACGATTACTGGATGTCAGGTCTATTAGGAGCTGAATCAAGAATCGTAGTAGGAGCTGGTAATACTGATATTACAACATTAGGAACAATCGCAACTGGTGTATGGAATGGTACTGCAATTACACACGATTATATCGGGTTAGATGCAATTGATAGTACAAACATCGCTGATAATGCAATTAATTCAGAACATTATGTAGACGGAAGTATTGACACGGCTCATATTGCAGATAGTCAAATTACTGTTGGTAAGATGGCAGCTAATTCGGTTGACTCAGACCAATATGTAGATGGTTCTATCGATAGAGTACACTTAGCTGCAGATATTATTGATAGTACAAAAATTGCTGATGATGCAATTGGAAATGAACATTTAGCTGATGATGCAGTAGATTCGGCTCAAATCGCTGATGGTGCAATTGACACAGTTCACATTTCTGATTTAAATGTAACAAGAGGTAAAATTGAAGCTGATGCAATTGATGGTACGAAACTAGCTGATAATGCAGTTAATTCAGAACATTATACAGATGGTTCTATTGATACTGTACATATTGGAGATTTACAAGTTACTAATGGTAAAATTGCTGCAGATGCAATTGATGGAGCTAAAATCGCTGATAATGCAATTGATTCAGAACATTATACAGATGGAAGCATTGATTTAGCACATTTAGCTGCAGATTCGGTAAACGGAACTAAGATAGCAGACGATTCTATTGATTCTGAGCACTATGTAGATGGTTCTATTGATAATGCTCATATAGCGGCTGATGCAGTAGATGGTGCAAAAATAGCAGACGATTCTATTGATTCAGAACACTATGTAGATGGTAGTATAGATGCAGCACACCTCGCAAGTAATTCAGTAGAAACTGCTAAAATAGCAGATGATGCAGTAACTTCGGCAAAACTTGAAGGTTCTTATACTGGAACATGGGCAGTGACTGGAGCAATTACCGCAACAGGTGATATTACAGCATATGCATCTTCTGATGAGAGATTAAAGGATAACATTCAAAATATCGAAAACCCAATCGAAAAAGTACAATCACTTAAAGGTGTTACTTGGGATTGGAATGATAACGCATCTGATGTACAACACTCACTACCAAATGTAGGGGTTATCGCACAAGATGTAGAGAAAGTTCTTCCTCAGTTGGTTAGAGATAACGAAGGTGGATATAAGGCAGTTGACTATGATAAACTTGTAGGACTTCTTATTGAAGCAGTTAAAGACCAACAATCTCAGATTGATGAGTTAAAGAGTAAATTAGGTTAAAATAAAGGTAAATTTAACCCCTCTTCGGAGGGGTTTAATCCTTATATAAGGGTTTTTCTATTTATCGAGTAATTATATAATGAAAACGATAAGTCATAAATATGGCACAGACAATCAAGTTAAAAAGAACTGCGGTATCAGGTAAAATACCCACAACCTCTAATTTAGATTTAGGGGAACTGGCAATTAATACCTATGATGGTAGGATATTTTTTGAAAAAGATATAGATGGGACTCTATCTATACAAGAGATACTCACAACAAATTCACAAACTTCAGGTTCATTTAATTTAGATGGTGCTATATCGGCTTCTTCATTAGAAATTTCTGGTAATACTACAATAGGAGGTAATTTAACCTTAGAAGGTCAACTAACTATTGGAGATTCAACAACTGATTCGGTAAATATAGTTGCAAGCTTATCATCTTCACTAATACCCGAAAATTCTTCAAGTTTTGATATTGGTTCTGAAACCTATACTTGGAGAAATATTTATGCAGGTTCTACTACATTATTAAATGAAACACCTGGTCAAAATAATACTTTAACAGTTGGAGCAAATTCAACTGGTGATAGATTTCATGTTGTAACTGATAACACAGTTGGTAAGGGTACTATACTCTCTTCTCGTTCATCAAATAACTCAAGTGATACCAAACTATCATTTAGCGGTTCAGCGTTTGAATTTGGAGGTGGAGATGTAAACATATTAGGTAACCTTACTTTAGGTGGTAATATTACAATAGGAGATTCAACTACTGATTCAATAGCAATAAGTGCAGATTTCTCTTCATCGTTAATACCAGATAGTGGTTCAACTTATGATTTAGGTTCTTCTTCAAAACCTTGGAATGAAGTTCACTCAACAGCTCTTTATGGTGATGGTTCAAATATTACCAACATTACAGTAGATGCTGCAGCAACTGTATCATCTACCTTTACAAATTCATCCTCTATAACTATTTCTCATAACTTTAATACAAGAAATATTCTTGTTGCAGTTTATGATAATCAAAATAATCAAGTACTTCCACAAAATGTAAACACTTCTAATTTAGACCAAGTAGTAATTACACTTTCATCTGAACAATCAGGTACAGTAGTAGTTGCAAAGGGTGGTCATATTATTAGTGGTTCTGCTCAAGATTCAAATCAGTTAAATGGAGAAAATGCATCATACTATTTAGATTATGATAACTTTACAGATATTCCAAGTGGAATAGTAAGTGGTTCTTCACAAACAATAGAAAACTTACCAACTGGTGTAGTTTCTGGTTCACAATCAGATGCAAGAGGGCAGTTAGGATTAGATATTGGTGATTCTCCAACATTTACTGATTTAACATTATCTGGTGATTTAATAGTACAAGGTACAACTACAACTCTTAATACTACAACGTTTAATGTAGAAGATAATATAATAGAACTTAACTATGGTGGAACTGCAACTGAAGGTGGTATATTCGTAAAAGATTCAACTGGTGGTTCAACTACAAGTGGTTCTCTTTTATGGGATGCTACAAATGATTATTGGAAAGCTGGAACAAGTGGTTCGGAATCAAAAGTTCTTTTAGCTGGTGGAGATAATATAGTATCACAATCTGCACAAACCATACTACATTTAGGTGGGACTGGTGTAGTTTCAGGTTCAACTCAATTGGATGGTACAATAATCGGAGGAAGTTCCGATATTGAAGCAAGTGGTTCATTTAGTGGTTCATATAAAGGAGATGGTAGTGGATTGACTGGAATTCAAGTTGACCAAGTTGTATCTGTAACCGCTTCTTTTGATAATCAATCAACAATAAATGTATCACATAACTTTGACAGTTATAATGTAATTGTTTCTACATACGATACAAATTATAGTCAAATTATACCACAGACTGTATCTTTAACTGATACAAATACAGTACAAGTTGTTTTATCGGCTGCTCATTCTGGTCATGTTGTAGTTGCAAAAGGTGGCCACGTTGTAAGTGGTTCAACTGCTGCAGATAATATTAGTGGTTTGAGTACTAAAATACAAGAACTTACTTCTTATAGAGAAGATGTAAGTGGAGCATCATTCTATAATATAACACATAATTTGAATGAAAGTTATCCTTTTGTACAAGCATGGAATACTTCCAATGATACACAAGAACAAGCATTGGATATAGAATCTACCTCTGTAAATCAAATAACAGTTTCCTTTTCGGCAAACTTTGCAGGAAAAATAATAGTAAAAAAATAAAATATGTATGATGTTTATTACACCACAGGTGGAGGACCTTGGGTAAATGCAGGAACTGATACATGGGTTAACATTTGGTTAGAAGAAATTGCACCAAAACTAAAAGTTAAACCAGTCCTTCTCATACACAGAAACAAACCAAGAAACTTTAACGAATACGATTACAAATTTCCAATAGAAACCCACTGGCATGGTGATGATTTAAGAAAGTTTGAAAAAATTGTTAAGGATTGTAGAAGAATAAATATATTACATGGTCATTATACACCAATGAAAGTGTTAGTAGATAATAAAAAGAAAATCTATTCAAATGTACTGCATAACTCAGTAGACCATATTCTAAAAAACTCAGTTGGTAGTGACCAAGATTTCGGATTTCATCCATATATTGATTCAAGTTGGGAAATCGATGTAAATAAATGGGCAAAAAAATCTATATGGATTGGTTTGTATAAGATTAAGTACGAAAATCAAAATATACCAAACTTTTATGAGTTTAAACATAACAGACCACTTTCATACTCCAATAATTTAGGATTTGCAGCAAGAAGTGAAGGAAGAAAAAATCCACATTTTTTAGATGGTAAAAAAGCATATATCTTTACAGATTCATCACAATTTAATGGAGTATTTAAACAAGGTTTTAATATGGATACTTCAAAATCAAAAATATATCATTATAAACCCAAGTTTTCAGAAAATTTTTATGATATGAGTTGGGGTATATCACATTCTTGCTTTACATATGAACCATTTGGATACTCAATATTTCAAGCAGTGGATTGGGGAAAATTACCTATTTTACACACATCTTGGTGTAAAGATTTAGATTACCCATATAG
>ENA-OSIY01000250-OSIY01000250.1-marine-metagenome-genome-assembly--contig:-NODE-250-length-31680-cov-9.583489_pt1 | contig 31680 bp, 29 predicted proteins | sample MGYA00237884_ERZ534233 | MGnify/ENA primary metagenome ERZ534233 (study PRJEB26412, sample SAMN06343840) | marine metagenome | isolation source: estuarine water | place: USA: Columbia River Estuary... | reverse complement strand
TCATCTTTTTCACCAACAGCTACAATTAATGCAGTAGTTATATCATCATATCCTCTCAATATTTCTACCGGTTGGTAAGGCTTTTTTACTTTTACAAATTTTGAAGATGGTATTCCAAATAATTTAGTAGCTATTTCTTTCTTATCATTAAATGACAATGGGGATTTATCACTATCTTGTACATCGGATGTTGCAATATAAACATTTTTAGAACCAAACTTGGCTACTAATGTATCATAAACTTTCTTATGACCTTTGTGAAATGGTTGAAAACGTCCACCATAAACAACAATTTTGTCGGTAACTGCCTGTTTTAAAACAGCTTCAACAATAAAATTAGATAATTCCATAAGTATAAATATTAAATAATTTTATAAGGTGGGTTATTATTGGTTATATTGAAATGGTATTTAATAAAATTAGTATCATTTTCTAAATTATTTATTATATTTTCTGCTATTAACTGATGACATAGTTTAGAGGGGTGTTGGTCGTTCATTTGTACTCCAAACTTTTTAAAATGACCTAGTATTGCTAATTTAGAATATCTATCTGTTAATTCGTCTATTGCTTTATACACTTTCTTTTTATATGATAGTGTAATTAATCTATCTTCAAAAAATTTGTTGTTTTCTATTAATTTTGCAACTCTTTCTTGCCAAAGTAATATTTTACATACAATTTTATTTTTTTCTAAAAAAATAAATAATTGCTCTAATTCATCAAATAATGTTTTTGAAATTTGAGATTCAAATGAATCACCATATTCTTCATATAATTTAATTAATTTTTCTTTTTCTTCGGGTTGGTCATTCCTTTCATTGTCAAGAGACATAATATGCATTGTATATGTTATGGTATCTTTATCTGAATGTATTAAAAACGGACCTCTTTCTGGATGTGTTATTTGAAAAACCAAACAAGATATATCATTTATATTAAATTTTGGATTTGCTTCTAATGTATAATCATCTTTTATTCCAAAATTCTTTTTTATAAATTGTAAATTATCTAAATTTGAACCACCATTGGTTTCTTTACAAATCTCCCAAGAATCAAAATGATTTGCAACTTTTCTAGCAAATCGATTACTTTGAATACATTTTTTATGTGTTTCAGTTATATTATTTATATTAAAATTTTGATTTTTAGTATAAACAATATTTGATACATCTGAATATAAATGTAAGCCTTCTCCCCATGTAAATGAACAGCCGGCAAATACCATTCCTTTCATATTATACGTTTTTGTAAATAAATGGGTCTCTTTTTCTAAGTTCTTTTATTTTCTTTTTAAACTCTCTTTTTAATTTCCAATTTTTATAAATTTTGAAAATTTTGTTAAGCAATTTCATAAGTTTTCTCCTCTTTTATTAAATCGTAATATACGAAATCTATGTTGTTATTTAAAATATCTATTAATTTTTCTTCAAAATATTTTCTATTATTTCCATATTTTTCTAATAAATTATGATTGTGTATTAATGTTTCTTTATTATTAAGTATAAGTTCTTTTAATTCTTCAAATGGAATTTCATTTACTCGTTTAATTTCTTTTATAATAAAATTAATTCGTTCTCCATTATCTAAAATTGCATCATAACTTTCATCAAATAACCAATCAAATGTTTTATATCCCAATTCTTTCATATATCGTAATGTATATGGTCTACCTGTTACAATGAATGGTTGAAAATACCACAATGGTTTCCAGGTTTTTTCTGATAAGAAATCATTTTGATGAAAAAAAGATGTTTCAGTAACTAAACTTATCCAACTATCTTTGAAGGGTGACCACGCCTGATGATTATATCCTGTTGTTGAATTTAATTCGGTTGTATCAATAAAACTATTTTGTGGTAATTTATCTAATTTTTCTTTTGCATTTTCAAATAGCAGTGCATCTGATTCAGTTAAACAATTTGGAAATTCTGTTTTATTTAATATCCTAGCTACATCATCTATTACTAAATCTTTGTCAAATGATATAGAACTATTATCTTTTATATTATCATACAAATTAATTAATAATAAAAATCTTTGTAAATTTAATCTTCTATTTAAAGATAGGAATTTAAATTTTTTATCCGAAATGTAATCATCATAATTAATTTTATTTTCAACATCTACAAATCCAGCTGATTGTGTTACATAATAACAATAATTTATTATAATTGGAAATTCATCTATATTAATATCGTTACTATTTAAAAATGTTTTTAATTTATCTAATAATGTTATATCATTTAAAACCAAAATAACATTTTTAGGATTTAAATTAACTTCTTTAATTCCTTCGTAAAAACTTCTAAATAAAGAATCACCCACCCAACCTTCATGTGAATAATTTACTAATATTTTTCCGTTATTATTATTTACTTCTTTTATTATATCTTTATGTATATCTCTAAAAAAATTCTTTTTTAAATGCGTTCTGTGTGAATCGTAATCTATTGAATGTCTTAGATGTCCAAACAATTCAACAGGATATATCCATTTATTAATTTTTTTTGCTTCTTTAAATGTTATAGGTTTTAATGATGTCTGTGCTTTTGTAAATCCTATATAATTTGACCAAACATTAAATCTTGGACCCAATGCTTTTTCACCGGCATGCTCTATATGTTTAATATTATGTTCAACTTTTTGATAATCTTTTATTAAAAATTCTAACATAGTTTTATCCAATGCATTTGGTAAAAATCCATTTACATTCCAAAGCTCGTATAATAAACATAAATAATTATGAACCATAATATAACTCAGGATATTCAACTAAGCAATGAATACCACCTTCTTTTGTTGCATATTTGTAAGCTAATTCAATATCAGTTGGTGTTTTTAAATCGTGAAATTCAATATTTTTACATAATGATTTAAACTCTTCAAAATAATTTCCTCTATGTTGATGTCCTGGGTCTAATGGTTTATCGGAACCTTTACCTAAACGAATTATCATATTAGGTTTCCATTTACCACCACTCATTAAACCAATCTTATCTACGTGATTTATTAATTGATTTGATGCACATACGATAAAATCCCAACGAGGATAAAATGTGACAACAAATTTACCTGCCATTGCCATACCTAAACTCATTCCCATTTGTGATTCTTCCATTACAGGAACTTCAATCATTTTTTCTTTTGGTACGTCCGTTAAGGTTGTACTCATTGGATTTCCTGTGTAAACTATTTGTTGTCCAATAAAAACAGAATTTTCTAAATCTGCTAAGTTTTTCATTGCTGTTGTTAATGCATCTTTATACGGAGTGTATTCTGGGCTGCTCATATTGTTCTATTTTTTTAATTATTGCTTCTGCTATTATTTTGTGTGCAAGTGGTGTTGGATGATTATCTTGATTAGCCGGCAAATTAATATCATTTGAAATATCAAGCTCCTCTAAGTTATGTTGCATTAAATCAAAAATACATTTATAATTTTTATTTTTATAATCTATTGTAATTAATTTATCTACCATATAATTTCTTTCTATAAATGGAATATAATCATCTCTCCAATTAAGAATAAAACAATTAATACCGGCAATATTACATAATCTAAACAATTCTTTTATTTTATTAAAAGTTGTTTCTAAAAAATGATTATAAAATAATTCAAAATTGTTACCAAAATTTTGTTCAATATATTGATAAAATGGGCGATATTCCGGATTTTTTGAATCACTTATAACTTCTTTTACTGGCATTTCTTTTTCAATATTTAATTCATAATCTATATAAGTGTATACATTTCTAGTCGGTTCACTTGTTTGAAAAATTAAATAAGAAAAATCATCTTTTTGAAATTGATTTGTTTTTTTCTCATTTGTTTCATTTAATATATTCATTACAAATTGAATAGATGCATCTTCACATCCTCCATTATGATATTTAGATGCATCAAATGTATTAAAGTGAGTAGATACTTTTTTAGCAAATCTATTATTTTTTATGTATTCTAAATGAGATATTCTAGTAATACCGGGCCATCCATCTGCTTGAACAAATATTTTATCATTTAAATCAGAATAATATTCTAATCCTTGCCCCCAAGTAAATGAGCATCCAGCAAACATTATTCCTTTCATAAAATTTAAATTATGTTTTTTAAATTATTATAAATACTATTTGCCATTACTGCATGTCCTTCCGGTGAAATATGGTCATCGTGCTCACATTTATTAATATGTTTAAAATGATTTCTAATAAAATGTCTTTGATTTGATATCATCCATTTTCTAGTACTATTAAAAGTTACCCCTCTATCTTCGATTGTTATCAATCTACTACTTAAATATTCATCCTCTTTAAACGCTTCATATCCATTTTCTAACCAATTTATCCATCTACACATTATTCCATTTTCTTCAAATTTTTGAAATGTTTCTTTTAATTTATCTAAATGTTTTCTATATTCAACATTTTCAAATTTAGAAAAATCACCACCATGTATTTCTTCAACATGTTGTGCTAATGCTAAAAATGTTTCATCATTATCTCTATTTGATTGATTGATATTAACTGATTTGTAAAGTTTACCATTATGTAAAAATTCAAACTCATCTCTTAGTGGATTTGTTAAATTTACTATTACAGCTGATATTTCTGAGTATTTATATATTTTTGGAATTTTTTGATTTAATTCACCTATTATATGTAAATCTTGTCCACCATTTTTTGCATATACTAAATCTAAATGATTCAATTTTTTAGCAGCTAATTTTGCATATCTATTTTCTTCTATAAACCTTTCTTGCGTTGCTGTAATCCAATTGGGGTCGTATGTGTGTACATCAGGAAATACAACCGTATCTAATCCTGAAAAATATTGTAATCCTTCTCCATAACAATATGAATCTCCGGTAAAAACAATTCCTTTCATATATTAATTATTAAATTCATCTTTATGCTCTAAATACCATTCGTATGCATTTGCTAATCCATCTTCTAATGATGTGGTTGCCTGCCATCCTAAGTTATCAAAAATCTTAAATGAATCAATTTTACGAGTTGGAATCATCGAAGGTTTACCTTTAATAAATTCTGTTGGTGCATTAAAATTTGCAATTCTTTTCATTATTTCTAATACTTCTAATACTGAATATACTCTATTAGAACCAATATTGTAAACTTGATAATCTTCAGTTTCTTTTTCCATTACTATTTGTAATGCTTCTACAAAATCTTCGATGTATAATAAATCTCTCAATTCACTACCATCACCCCATACTGGAATTGGGTCCATCTTATCTGCTACCTTTCTAATTGTTGCAGGAGTAACATGACATTTATTGAAATCATATTTATCATGTGGTCCAAATAAATTAGCCGGTCTGATAATTGTACATTTCATTTTAACCGGTAAATATTTTGCATATAATTCACATTGTACTTCTGCGTATCTTTTCATCCAACCCACAGGAAAATAAACAGGATATGGTTCATCAAATAAGAAATCGGTCTCTACTACGGGCTTATCTCCTTTTGGTGGATATACTGTATTAGATGATAAGAAAATGTAATGTTGAACTTTATTTCTCCAACTGGCATCAATTAAGAAATTATTCATTGCTACGTTTGGTGTAACATGTGCTAATGGGTCAACTACTGTATCTACTGCATTTGATGTACTTGCTGCCGCGTGATATACAACATCAATTCCTTTGGTTGCATCTAAACACCCATCATATGTTTTTAAATCAAAATGAACATACTCTACACCTTCGATTGGTGTTCGTACTCCTCTTTTGTGTAAATTAACTCTAATGTTTGTGTAACCTTCTTTGTGTAATCGGTTTGTTAAATTTTGACCTACTAAGCCAGAACCACCTGTAATCAGGATTTTTGAATCTTTTGTTATCATTTTTGTAAATTATTTATGTAATATTCGTAAGTTATTTTTAAAGCATCTTTAAATGATGTCTTTGGTAATAAATATAATTGTTTTTGTTTTGTGGTATCCATTTGTCTTCTCATATCACCATTTGGTTTTGTATCATCCCATACGATTTCTAATGTTTTACCACTTATTTCAATTAAATCTTCAATCATTGATTTAATAGTAATTTCTTCACCTGCTCCAAAGTTAACTATTGTATGTAATTCTCTTTCATATAAATCTAAGATTGCTTCTGCAACATCCCTCGCATATACAAAATCTCTAATTGGTGTACCATCTCCCCATGCGTTAACTATTTCATTTGCTTCATATACTTTTTTACATTGAGTTGCCACAACTGTTCCATTTCCATCAAAATTATCATATTCACCAAATATATTTGCCGGTCTTATAATTGCCCATTTGGTATATGCATATTGAACTTTATATGCTTCTAATAGAATCTCCCCCATTCTCTTACTCCAACTTGGAAACCAATCTGCTTCCGATGGTAATGTTTTCCATACTGTATCTTCTACAAATGTTTCTGCCGGTGCATATACTCCAACTGAACTAACGAATATTAACCAAATATTATTCTTTGCACATTGATTTATAACCTCGGTATTGATTTTAAATGATGGATAAAGGAAATCCACAGGTTCATTCTTTGCTTTCAATGGTGAACCTTTAATACCGAAACAATTCAATACTGCATCTGGTTCATATTGTTTAAATAATTTTTCTACTTCACCATCTTGTGCTAAGTTTCTAAATGCAAATATAAAATTAGGATTATCAATTGGTAATTCTATTGATTTACGAATATCTACTCCAATTACTTTATATCCATTATCTAATGATTGATTTACTAAATGTATACCAACTAATCCACTACATCCTGTTATTAAAATTGTTTTCATATTAAATTTGTTTTTGGTAAGGTTTTAATTAATTTATTGTACATAAAATAAAACGCATCATTTGTTTTAAAATTAAGTAATAAGTTTTGATTATGTTCTAATACCTCGTTATGTAAAGTTACGAAATTTTTATCGTAATTAAAATTATTTATTAGATTTTTTATTTCCTCAAACGTTTCTTTAAGTCTAATATGTGGATTTAAAATTGCATCTATTCGTTCATGATTAATTAAGTTTGGTATTTTATATCCAAATTTTTCTAATTCTTTATATATTCCAGCTGGTCCTATTATTATAAATGGATGGAAATTTGCTAAAGGTCTTAATATTTTTTCGGTAATAATTGCTTGATTTTCAAAATAATTAGTTTCAGTTATAATCGTAAAATATGAATTTGAATATACATCTGGAACATTAAATCTATTGGTTAATTTGTTTTGTATTTCTGATAATTCTATATTCATTAAATCTATGTCATATCTAATACCACCATTACTCTCAATATAATTTTGTAAATAATTTTTATTTACAAATTGTGGAGTATCTAATGAGTTTATATAATAATCTGTTGGGGGAAATTCTAAAAATGAAACATAGTTATTATCAAGTTGATTTTGTTCTTTTAGAAATTCATAAAACAATAATCTATGCATTCTTCTAACATTTCTATTCCAACTTACAAATAATTTTTTCTTTGGAGTATTAATATATTGTTCTTTAGTACACACATTCCATTCAGAATTTTCTGCATTTAATTTAAAATCTTTACTTGAATTAAATAAAAAGAATGGAAAAAATACACTTCTACATTGATAAAATTTTCGCATATTGTATGATGGTGAAATTATATAAATGTTATTTTTATAAGGATTATTATTTACCCAATCTTTAAAAATAATATAATCACCCATCTCATGTGGTGTTATAAATAATACATTTAATCCTTTTTCTAATTTTGTTTGATATAAATCTAAATATTCATCTACATCATGCAAATGATTTCTAGGCATTACCAAATAAAAATTTAAACAATTATCATCGCTTGAATTTGATGCTTTTACTAAAATATTATTATATCTAAAAATATAATATACATCGTTTTCAAAATAACAATGATTAAACGTTTCATTGTAATTTGATTTTAAATCAGATTCTTTTATTTGTTGTATTTCACTTTTAAATGGTTCATTTGTTAATTTTGTTTTAAAATCATCAACAGATATTCCATTTGGTATTGGAATCTCATTGTAAAAATTATCAAAAATAAAATTAATTGTTGCCATCATATAAAAACATATGAAACAAATCTTGTAAAGAATTTCTAACATTCATAGATTCACATAATTTTGAATTGTATTCTATTTCTTCCTGTGCATCTTTATATATTTGTTCTAATTTATTACTATCATTTAATTCAACCAATAAATCCATTATTTTTTGCATTCTAATTACATCATCTAATTCTTCATCATAACTTTCATCAAAATATTTTCCAAAAGTTTTGAATCCCATATCTCTTAATGCTTTTAAATAACCAGGACCTGATATAACGATGAACGGATGTCTATATCTTAATGGTTTTGCAATTTTTTCTGAAATTTGAGTAACATTAAACGTAGTTTCTGTTACAACTGAAAGATATGTATCCGCATAATATGGTTCGAATGTTTCGGTAAATGGGTCTATATCATCGTAATTAAATCTTTTTGTTGTTGGAAAATCATCTAACTTAACATTACCTAATGCTTTTATTTTTTCTAAATGTGGTAATACATTATTATAATTTTCTTTTGTTGCAAATGTACCGAAACCAGTTACATTATCAATTCTATACTCAAAGGGCCTATCATACGGAAATATTATTGAATACAAGGATTTTTCTAATAATCCTAATCTATCCATAGATGCAAGTACCCACATTCTATGGTCTTTAAATACTGAACGATTTAGTATTAAATAATTAAAATTTCTTTTTTCGGTATGTGATATAATATTCCATGCTAAATTTTTTGAACCATAATTCATTGTTGCTAATCCAAATAACCAATTAGTAAATCTAACATTAATTTTATCTTCTTCTTTTATATTATTTTTAATACACCATCTATTGTGATTTTCAACATTACTTGCATTTGCATTTATATACCAAATTTTACTAGGGTCTAACTTTGATAATTTTATTGAATTATATAATTTTTGATAAAATTCATCATACATAACTCCACCTTCGTGAAATGTAATAATAACCAATTTTAAATTTGTATTTTTTAATTTTTCATATACAACCGGATTTAGTGTAATAGTTTGAGTAGTTGAAAACGTTTCTTTTAAATTACGAACTTGTGGTCCTTCGTTTGCAAACATAAATTGTTCTGAACCAAATAAATTAATTACATAAAAATTGTTTTCATCTTCTTTTAAATCATATAAACTTTTAAATTTTATTTCAAATTTTTTATCTTTCCAATTAAATCTATATCTATCTTCTGCTACTTTATCAAAATAATAAAATGCGGATTCGTTTAATGTTCTTGTATAAAATATTTGAAAAGTTTTATCCGGCGTATGACCTGACCTATCCATTACATGATGATGTTCATGATACATTTTTTCAAAGAATTCTGACCAGGTACATCCTGTCATTTTTCTTTGTTCATCAAAACTATCTAATTGGTTTAATCTAGTTCCATTAGGTAAAAAATACCCATCTCTTTCTATATCAAATAAAAAGTTAAATACATCTGCCATTATAATAGTTTGTTATGTTTTATATCTAAATAAAAATTTAATAATTCTTTATTAATACTTATTATATTTTCAAAATTAATAAATTCATGTTTTCTATTTTTTTCTAACTCATCTAAAACTTTAATTCCCATTAAAAGGTCTTGTTTGTAAGTCAAATCATTTTCAAAAAATGTTTCGTTAGATAAAAATTCTTTGTATTTTCTAAATTTATTTATTATGTAATTTTCTTCTTTAATATGTGAATTTAAAAAAGTATCTACAATACCTAGTATTATATTTTTAGGAAATGAACGAGGTGCCATTAAATTTGAAGCATTTTCTGCATAACAACTTTGGAAATCAGGCTCTATATTAAATTCATTGCATAATTCATATAAATTTTCAAAATCAAATAAAGTAGCGGTTGTAACTGTTATGGATAATTTAATTTCTATATGTTTATTTTCATTTCTAAATTGAACTAATTTTGTAAAATTTTCTTTCCATTTTTTCCAATTTAAATTAGTCCTTACCCATTCTCCTATTAAATTAGTTCCATCTAAACTGCAATAAAATTGAACATCTTTAAAATGTTTAAAGTAATCAGTTAATAAATTACCTTTATATTCTATTGATGATAGATTACTATGATATCTTAATTTAACATTTTTAGCATATCCTTTTTCTATTAATCTATCTAATGTTTCCCAATGTGTTTTCCAATACATAGGTTCACCACCTGCCCAATAAATTTCTAAAACATTTTTAAGAATTTCATCATTACTAAATTCATTATTAATTATCTGTAAACTTCTTTCTCTTTCTTCTGAATTTAAAATGTTAAATTGTAAATCTAATCCATTATTTATTTTTTCACCTTGTATTTGTGATGAAAATTCTTCACTACACATTTTACATTTAAAGTTACATACATTTGTTCTATAATCAAATGTTCTAGGTGAGCCATTAAATGTACCATCCTCTTTTGTATTTGAAAGAATATCATTTGTATACCATTCATATTGTCTATTAAAATAATCTCTATATGGATATGGGTTTATAGATTTGTCATTACATCTATTACATGCTGATAAAATTTCACCATTCATCATTTTGATACGAATATCTTTCATTTCATCACTATTCCAAATTGATTCTAATGGTTGATTAATACCAAAATTATGTTCTGCTACACAACATATCTGACGTAGTCCTTGTGGGGATATATACGAATGTATCCAGGGTGCTAAACAAAACGATTTATTATTATCTAAAATACTACCCATTTTCCTGTTCCGTAATGCGGCCATTGTTTTTCATATGAATACCAAATAACTTTTTCTGCTGGAATTTTTCTTTTTTCTCCGTTCCAAGTTGCGTCTGTTGGTGTGTTTGTTGATACACCATTATCTTCTACTATAAATACAATTGGTAAATCATATCTAACTGCATATTTGTGCATTTCATAAAACCCACCTGTTTCAAATGCCATATCACCAATGAAACAAAATACTTTATCATCTTTACCATCTCTTTTATTTGCCATTGCTACACCTGTTGCTATTGGTATAATTGCACCCACAATCGCACTTGCATAAAATTTTTGCTCTTCACTTATAATTGTAATACTTCTACCTGCTAAAATTTCTTCCTCTAACCAGTTAGGGTCAACACCTTTAATTAGTGCGTGATAGTGAGAACGCCAGGTTGAGAATACCCAATCTGTATCTTTAATTCTTTTACCAATTTCGATTAATGCATCTTCATTGCCACCACTAAGATGCACCGGTCCTTTTATTTTACCTGCTTCCCAATGGTCAGCAATCATTCTTTCGTATGCAATTAATTCATCCTTTGTAAATCTAGCATCTGCTACAATAGGATATTTTTCTAAGTATGTCATTATCTATCTCTTTTTTGTAATATTGGGTTTGTTGTTGGCCATTCCATTTGATATTCCGGGTCGTTCCATTTAACTACACCTTGCTCATCTGCATCCACATAACCATCTTTGTAGAATAAATTATAGTGAAAGATGCAATCAGTTAAAGCGTAGTGTCCATTTGCAAATCCAGGTGGAACTAATACTTGATTTCTATCCTTCTCAGTTATCATAAAAGATTCCCACTCTCCAAGGGTAGGACTATTTTTTCTCATATCCAAAACAATTAGGTAAATATCACCAACTACCGCTTGAACTAATTTCCAAGTCTTATTATCGTAGTGTAATCCTCTTAATACACCTTTATATGATTTTGAGAATCTACCATGTACTTCGTTTCCTTCACCTATTTTTGTCATAACAGGATGTGCACCCGAATGAAAAGTTGTAAATATTTCACCTCTATACTCTCTATAAATTGATGGAGTATATGTTGGTACTTCTAATCCGAATTTTTTTGATGCAGTAATTTTAAACTCATTCCATTTGTTACTCATTATATTAATTTCTTTGGTTCTAAATATTCTAATATTTCATTTTCTAATGCATTGTTTACAACACTATCTGCCATTGCTTTATCCATATATTCTTTATTATAAACACCATTATCTGCAGCTTGTTGTATTTCAATTATATTATCTATTTTAGTTGCATTAATTGATGTATACCACTCTGCTAATTCTGAAAATGTTTCTATAAAGTTTTTGCCTCTACGCATATCGTATTGAGTATAGAATGATTTAAAATCTTTTTCTCTACTTTCTAAATCTGATGCGAATCTATGTCCTTGTGTTACCTCTCTTAAATATTCACATAACCTATATACTTGATTTACCAATCCCCATAATGATGCTTCCGTATGTAAATTTGTTTCTTTATTTTCTTTAATTAAATTTTCTGCCCAACTTTGTAAATGCTGTGCTCTTTCTAATTTAATATGTTCAGGTAATGTAGTTGCTGATTGAAACGATGGAAACCTAAGAATGTTTAATGTAACTAATACTTCTGTTTTATTTTCATATTTTTTTCTTAATTCATTTGTAAAATCTAAAAATTCTGTTATACTAAATAAACATAATGCATTAATTGTCATCATTACATTAAATGTTTTTAGATTACCATCCACAATAATTCGTTCTGTATTTTCTTTCCAAACTTCCCATTTTAATCCATCTCGAATGTACTCAGCGTGTGCACCTATTGATTCACAACTAGTGTATAATGAAAAATGTTTAAAGTTATGTGTTGAATTAATTAATCTATCTACCAATAATTTACTTTGTCCTAAATTTGAATTAACCGCAAAGTTTACATCACATTGTTTGTTTTCTTTCCACCAATCCATTAGCTTCCAAAATCCTTTACTCATTGTTGGTTCACCACCGGTTACTCTTAATTCTCGTAATGAATTTTGCAAATCACCTTCCCACCATTTCCAAAATGCTTCTAAATATGGATTATCTAATTGGTCTTTACCATATATCATAGCATCATCGCCTGCGTGCTGAAATGCTCCTCCACCATCTGTTACTAAATTTTGGTAAGCTCCATTTGTTTTAATATCAGATTGCCAAGTTGTACTAAATGATGCATTACAATATGAACATGCAAAGTTACAATTGGCATCAAAACTAATTTCTAATGTTTTTAAATCAACATCTTTATTCCAACTATAATTTTTTTGTGCACTTACTAATTCTTCATCTGAATATATAACTGATTTATATACTCTATCACTTACTTTATCTGAACCTAAATCTTCTATTTTCCAACAATACTCACACTCTTTGGGTCTAATACCTTCCAACATTTCTTTACGAACTAATTTCTTATATTGTGTATTATGTAATGCTTTTGGTGAACGTTCTAATTCTCTTAATGGAATTTTATGTGGTTGTGGATGGTGACACGATGTGGTTTGCCCCATATTTAACCATATAGTTGCATTATACCATTTTGCACCACAGAATGATGGTGATATAGAATTTATACTTCTATCTCTATATTCTTGGTATGTTTCATCCCATTGTTTTCCAAATACAAAACCTGCCATATTAGAATGTTTGTGAGTAACCTAATGGAAATCCATTTCTAAATTCAAATGAAAGTCTAGGAATTAGGACCTGATAGGTTTTCATTAATTCTTTAATACCATCATCTAAACTATATTGTGGATTCCAACCTGTTTTTTCTATTTTTGCATTTGATACAATATAATCTCTCTTATCCGGATCTTCATAGAAATCAGAATAACTAATTGCGAAATCTGGAATATATTGTTGTATCTTTTCTAATAATTCTTGCTTACTTAAATTTGCATCACTTAAACCAACATTATAAACATTATGTTTCATCGTTTCATAGTTATTCAATGCCCACAAAAATACATTTGCTACATCTTGAATATGAATAAAATTTCTCTTAAAATGTTTTTCAAATACTGTAATGTATTTATCTGTCATTGCTTTATAAACAAATTCATTAACTAATAAATCAGTTCTCATTCTAGTTGATGTTCCAAAAACTGTTGCCAATCTAAAACATATTGCCTGTGAACAATTTAATAATAATTTTTCAGCGGTACATTTACTTTCACCATAAACTGAAATTGGATTTAATGGAGATTCTTCCGTACATTCACTTTGTCCTTCACCTATACCATATCCACTATTTGTATTTGGGTATAATATAATATGTTCATCACCAATTGAATCTAATATAGTTTCTATTTGTGTATAATTTACTTCCCACGCTAATTTAGGGTCGGCCTTGCACGCTGGAAATCCTACGATTGCTGCTAACGGAATGATTACATCATGTATACCAACTTGATGTTTTAGAAAATCCACATTTCTTACATCCCCATAAATAAAATTATAGTTTGGGTTTGATGTAAATTGTAATGGTGATAATTGTTTGAATGATAAATTATCAATAGCAGTAACACTATGTCCTGCTTCCAACATTTTTTTTGTGATTACTGAACCTAAGTATCCGGCGCCACCTGTAATTAAAACTTTCATAACTATATTATTGTTTGTTTAATATTTGAAATTGTAGATGTTCTTAATTTGTTTCCAGCTAATAATTCATTTAATCTTTCTTGAACATTTATAAAATGCCATTCATCAATAAAACCAAAATTACCATTACCGGTTTTATCCCATACTTTAAAACGATTCCATTTTGTAAAATCTAATGAAGTAACACATTTATCTTTTATTTCTGCAATATCTAAGTATGTTTCTTTATTATCAATTATTAAATTGCATTCATCTTCACTAAGTACATTATTAAATATAGAAAAATCATAAAAGTAACCTTCAAACATCCAATGAAATGAAGCGTCATCATACCATGGACCACCTGCCCCTACCCAAAAAGGAACATTTGTATAATCACATACCTCACCTTGCCATTTCATTTCTTTCCATTCACCATCAAAACAAGTTTTTAATAATTTGTTAGTGTGGTCTAATTGGAAAATTACAAAATGTTCATCAAACAATTCTTCTTCTTTTGGATAATATTCTATCATTTGAAAATGGTCGGAATAATTACCACTATCGGGTTCAGCTGTAAATATTGTACAACGAAATTTCATATTACCATCTTGATTTTCAAAATAAGCACCACTATGACATCCTTGCTTAGCAAAGATTGCAGTTCTTTCTTTTTTCATATCACTCATTTTAAAACGAGCATAAACTGTTAAATCATTTTGAAATAAATTCTTTAACAATCCTGGTTTTTTGGATGTGTTGTATTTAGTTTCTTCAAAAAAGTTTACTAAAAAATTATCTTTAAATTCTATTAATTCGTTTGTCATTATCTAATCTCTTTACATTTGTGATAAAAATCTGCTAATTCAGGATATGTTTTACAAAAATCGGTTCCTCTACGTTTATCGTGTTCACTAAAGAATTTATAAAAATCTTTTCTATGATGTTCTCTTGCAAATTCATCTACATCACCCATAAAGTAATCATAAATTCTTCTAATCTTAACTACTTCTACATCACTATATCCGAATGTATTTTGGTCAGTTCTAGTTAAATCATAGAAATCCATTAATTGTGCTTGTTCAAAAAATTCACTTTCCCATTCTTTTTGGTCTAATAAAGTAATTGATTGGTGATTTGGAAATCTAAGATAAGATGCATCTAATAAAAGAGGTTGTTTATAATATCTAATTGCATTTGTATGTTTTGCTTTTAATGCATACACATCATTTATTAATTTTTTATATGAAGGTACTGAAAGAATATTATAAGTGCTCATAATATCAACTGTTAATCTAGGTATGTAATATAATAAATCATCTATTCTATCCATAAGTTGATTATACCCCATACCATTTCTAATATACTCCGCTTGCTCACCATAACCATCACAACTTGTAAAAATAATTAATTCTTTAACTAACTCTCTTTCAGAAATAATTTTGAATTTTTCTCTGAATTTTTGATACAAACTTTCCGGTACTCCTAAATTAGAATTAATACTTAAACATAAATTTCTATTAGGACTTGGTGAATCAATGATATAATCTAATACTTTCATAGTATCTTTATGCATCATAGGTTCTCCACCTGTAATTCTAAAGGTATGTAAATCCTGATATAACTCCGGCCACCATTCCCAAAATGCTTCTACATATGGATTATGTTCATTTTGTGGAATTGGTATTCTACCACTATGTTTAAAATGGTCTAATCCATTAAATTTATCCGATGTTGGGTATGCACCATGTTGTTCAATTTCTTCCATCCACTTTGAACTAAATGGTGGTGCACAATATGAACATTTAAAATTACAAGCATTACTAAATGAAACCTCTACATAAGATGGATTGATGTTATCTCTCCAATGCATATTTTTAATCTTATCTAATTGTGGATATGCCCATGGTTCTGCACTTTTAAAATGTCTATCACTAAATTGATTTGAATTATCCTCAACCCCCCAACAATAATCACACTCACTTGGTTTCTTACCTTCTAACATTTCTCTCCTACGTTCTTTTTTGTAACGTGTGTTATGTAGAGCCGAAGGGTCTCTATCAATTTCCGTAGTTGATATTTTATGTGTTTGTGGATGGTGACAACTATGGTTATGTCCAATGTGTAAATGAAGTGTTACTTGCATCCATTTTGCTAAACAAAATCCTGCACCAACATCATTTAGTTGCCTTCTTACCTTTTCAAATTTTTCGTACTGTCCCATTATGCTTTACAATTTATTATTACAGAATTATTGCCAATATCATCTACTGATATCAATTCATATTCCAAACTATTCATACCATCATTCTTCCAATTATATTTACCCTGCTGCATTTCTAAAATATATCTTCTTTCGTTTCTTGCAGTTGTTTCACCCTTTGCCCATTTATCTACACCATTTATTGTTATTAGACCTTCGGTTTGGTGAGGTAAACATTCAAACTTACCATCTCTACGAAAAGGTAAGATAGTATTGTGAACTTTCAAAATATTTTCCGTTTTTATTTCTACATCATTTATTTCACCATGATTTCCGTTACTACTCAAATCAGCTAATATATTTCCTTCTATATTATTAAAATCATAATTTGCAACCATATCATTTGGAAATTCTAAAATTTCGCTTTCAGTTAAACATCTATCCCACATCATAACTTTTGCGATATCACCTTTAAACCACCTATTAACCTCATCAATTCCTACGGATGTGGTTGTTCCAATATAATATGGTTCTGTTCCATATCTTTTTAAAAATCCATCATATTCTAATGGTGAAGATAATCCAGTTCCAAATCTTGCATCACTTTTCTTTCCATTAATATAAAGTGAAATTTCTTTAGCATCATCATCCACTGTTAACGTTACCCAAGTCCATTGTTGTTCATATCGTTTAGCCCATAGGTATAAAAATTCTCTATTATTATTCCACATCATTGTAGTAAAAGCTCTGCTATTGTTATAACTTAATCCCCAGTCATGTCCTGGTCTACGAAGTATTGGATATTCACAAAATCTTCTATCTTCATCACCAATTAAATAAATAGGAACTTTCTCCTCTTGTTGATGTGCTCTTACTAATATAGAAACTGAATGAGAACGTGAACACAGGTTTCTATTAGAACGAGTTGGTTCTATTTTTACATAAGAATTTTTACCATTAAAATAACCATACTTTTGATTTTTGAATTGTTCTGATAAATAATGTTGTTCTGCATTACCGGTCAATACACATCTCCAAAATAGGTCATCATCTTCCATGCCCCAATCCCAATAATCATTTGAGTAACCATTTGTTGCTTCTATTTGTTCTTTTGTAAACAACACTGCACCACCAAAATACTCCTCATATTTAAGGTTATAATCTGTTTGAGATATTCTTACTGCTAAATGCTTTGGGTTCTCAGGATTGAACGTATAATCACAAGAACTATCCTCTGGTACCATATCAATATCATGCCATACAATATAATCACAACCATCATCAAAAGCGTGTTTGGCTGCAATATTTTTCATCTTACCTCTGTTAAATAACTTGTCATCACATTGGTGAGCAAAATATATTTTATGTTCAATACCTTGTTCAGTTAAGAATTTATGAACTCTCGGTGAAAATTCTTTTAAATGAGCTTCTCTATTTCTATATGGTACACATACTCCTAACTTATGCATTATAATTCTACTTTTATTTTTACTGCTTTATTTGAAATATTTTCTATTTCTAATTGGGTATATCTACACGTATTTAATCCATCAATATTTAAATTGATAATATTACCTTTCATATCATTATAAAACCTAGTTTGATTTTTTCTTGTTTCATAATGAATCCATTTGTTTCCAATTGTTGAATTTGAATTATGTTTAAGTGTTTTAAATTTTCCATTTCTTCTAATAGGAATTGTTATTTCTGTTTCAAATTTATTAATTAAATAATTATCTTCACATTCAACAATAAAAGCATTATTTTTATTATCACTTAAATCTATTAATATATCGTTTTTAAAATTTTTAAAATCATAATAACATTTTAAATATTTTGATTTATTATATTTTCTATAATCGTTTAATATTGATTTTGCAAATGAATTTTCATATATTTCTTTTATATTAGCTTCATCCAATTCAATATTCCAAATAGCAAATTCAGAAATTAATCCTTTAAAATAAAATTTATCATTTTCTGAATCTGGATTACCAACTCCTATATAAAAATATTTATTATCATATCCAAATAGTTGGTCATTTAATTGTTCAGTACCTACTAATTTACCATTCATATAAAACGAAAGTGTATTATCAGTTTTTGTCATAACTAAATGAGACCAAACTTCACCGATAATATCACTTTGAACGGATGTTGATTTATTATCGTTTGTCCATAATTCTGCTTTATATCTTTTAAATGATGTATAAGTAATTCCTGTATTTCTACCTGGAATAGAAACTACTGAATATTCATCAAAATCTGCGGTTTCATTTATTTTACAATCTTCTGGTTTACATTTAATAGAAATGGTAAAATCCCCAACAAATGTACTTAATAAATTTTTTAATGGTATTTTTATATTAGAAGTAGAACCATTAAATCTAAAATAATTTATTAAAAATTCTTTTTCTGGAATACCAAATTTCTTAGTTTCTAATGGTAGATTTTTTTGAATGCATCTTTGTAATATGTCATCATCTTCAAAACCCCAGCCCCAATACTCATTTGAGTAACCATTAATAATTTTAAAATCTTCAACATTAAATAAAGTAACTCCTCCAAAATAATCTTGAAATGGTTGTTCTGCATCTACAATAGAAGCTAAATGAATTGGTGTTTCTGAATATGTGTAATCTACACCTTTCAATGGTAACATATCTACATCATGCAATGCAAAGTAATCAAACCCATCTCTTATTGCAATTTTAGCACCAATATTTAAAAGTTTACCTCTATTAAATGGTTTGTCATCCACTTGTTCTATGACAAATATTTTATAATCGTAATCCGTTAAATATTTTTCCATATACGGCACAAATACATCTAAATGAGATTGTCTATCTCGATATGGTACTATGATTGCTAATTTTTTCATTAGTCTCTTTCAGAACTTTTTTCGGGTCTATTTGTTGAACCACCAACTTGTTTTGTCTTAGCTATCATGTAGAACTCATTTAAGTACCACTCTAATCTTTCTGACCAAGCTTTTGTTTCTAACGAATATACCCAATCATTAATATCTTCTAAAGATACTGCGATTCTTTCTAAGGCTTTAATTCCTCTTTCTTCTACTGAAAGTTCCTTATTTGTTTCCTTCGTTGCCATTGTTTATTGATTTTGTTTTATTAAAAAAATTTATTGGAAATTTTGTATTTGTATTTCTGAAAAGTTCTAATGACATAATAATCATAGGAACTACATATGAAAAATCTGTTTCTTTCTTTTTTATTACATCTAATTCTTTTGCAAATCTTTCTAGTCTTTTAACAACTTCTTCGTTGTTTAATAATTCTTTTATCATAATACTACTTTTATCCAATTTATATGTTTATCAAATTCTTCATTTGATACTAATTTAAATTTTAAATTATTTAATCCAATTTTATCGGTAGAGTACGCACCACTCATAATATCTTTAAAAAATATTTCTTTGTTTTCTAAAATATCCGGATCAAAAGAATTAAATCTACTTGCTATATTTATATCCAAATCATGTTCTAGTGACTGATATTCTCCTTCTATTCTTTTTGGTAAAGATATTTTTGTAGTTTTTTCTATTGTATCTTTTTTAACACAATTTAAATAATCATTACCCACTTTTCCAAAAAATTTACAATGATTATGATTTTTACTTTTATCTATCAGTATTTGTTTGTAAAAATTATCAAATTCATATCGCAATACAGGTTCAAATTTTGTTTGATATGTTTTATTATATTCCAATCCATTTAAATATAAATTTGTAATTTCTGTTTGTGATACATTATAATCAAACAAATAAACATTTGCAACATCACCATTAAAAAACTGATTATTATGTGAACCACATCCGATATAAATCATTTCATTATTATAATTCCATAATGGAAATTTTATATCAACTCTTGCATCTTGTTTTTCGGTTACTTCTAATCCATTTATCCAAAGTTTTACTTTTTTTTCATCATAATTTAAATTAAATACAATATGATGCCATTTGTTTGTTTCAATTTTTTCGTAATTAAAAAAATATAATTTATCTTCATTCCAAAAATTAAAACGCAATGTACCATCTATTTGGTATGAAAGACCAGAATTGAATCCTGGCCAACTTATTATGTATTCTTCTTTTTTGGGTGAATTAGGAACTCTTACCCAACAACTAGTAGTAAAACTTTCGTTTGTAATATTTTTAATAAATTTATTTGGATTTAAACTTAAAAAAGTTTCTCCATCAAATTTTAAATAATTTATATTTTCATTTTTATATGAATCTGTTATTTTAATTTTATCAATATCATATTCAGTATCTAATCTAGGATAAACATATGCCGTATCGGTTGGTATATCTGATTTATGTATTCTATATAATAAATCAATATCTTCCATACCCCAACCATAGTATTCATTTGAATAACCATTAATTTTTTCAAAATCTTCTTTTGGAAAAATAGTTACACCTCCAAAATATTGTAAATATGGTAATCTATCATTATGAGATGATGCTCTAGTTGCTAAGTGTATTGGAGTATTGTGATAGGAATAATCACAACTATCATTGATAGGTAGTTGGTCTACATCATGAAAACAAAAATAATCATATTCATCTTTTAATAGGGTATATGCAGAATTACATAATTTACCATAATTAAATGGTTTTTCATCAGTTTGTTCTACAACAAAAATGGTATAATCAATTTCTTTATTTTTTAAGAAATCAACCATATGTGGCAAGAAAATATCTAAATGATATCGTCTATCTCTATATGGTACTATGATTGCTAATTTATGATTACTCATATATAAATGTAACGAATTTTATTTATAAAACCAAATTAAATAGATAGTATTATTTTAGAAAGTTTGTTCCAATTCTTATATGAAAAATAAGATGGATTTTTCACTTCTTCAAATAAAAACCTCTCATCATATATATCAATTTTAAAATTATTTAGTTTTATAGCATCATACATTGTTTGATATTCAGTTGAATATGAGTATTCTGTTTTAACGTTTGCAACATCCTGTAATCTATCTAAAATTGTGCTATCCCATTTGAAATGATGTACCTGTGTAAAGTTTTGTGTTGTTGGAAATCTTAGTGGATGATTCCAACCTTGCCATTTCCAAGTTGTTTGTCCATCTATTTTTGCATAATGTTGACCAGGTGTTACTTCAATATGCCCTTTACACATTGTTACTTTGTTTGGACATGCACCACTTAACGGATAACGAAAGAAACCTGCCATTGGAAATAATTCCCATAGGTTTGAATCTTCTTTTATTTCTGCAAATGTACCATTTTTACCAATTCTATCTACAAACCCACCTGTTACAAATTCATACCCACTTTCATCACATATTTTTATAATATCTGAAATTACTTTTGAGTATACCTGAAACTCGTCATCATCCGATACTATCCACCAATCATTGGGAAATAACATTTTAGTTTGATTATACAAATGAGTTACATATTCCCAATTAAATTTTTCTTTGGTTGTTCTTTTTATAATTTGTGCTGTTGGAAATTCTTTTACAATTTTTTCTACTGCATCATATGTACTAAAGCCATCCCATTCATACACTACAACATACATTTCATCCACCATACTTTTATAGTGGTTTAACATATGTTTTAATGTGTTTGTTCTACTTCCCGTAACTGTTACTAATCTTATCATTTCTTTCTTACTAATGTTAATCCTGTTGAGGCAGGTTTATTTTTTAATGTACCAAAATTAAATAAATCAAATACTTGCCATTTGCTATTATCTATTTCTTTTGCTAATTGAACAGGTCCACTCCAATCATCAAAATCACCCCTATCCTTAACCTCATTTGTCACTATGTATTTATCTGCGTAGTTAGGGTCGGTATCGTGAATTGATATAATACCATTTGGACTCATTAACTGAGAATATAATTCAAAATCTTCTTTTACGTTTTCATATGAATGCCCCGCATCAATATGCAAATAATCAATCTTAATATCATTTAATACAAAGTAATTATGAAATGCGTTTGCCGTTGTATCGTTTATAATTCTAGGCCAAAATGTACTTCTAAAAAACGATTCTTCTTTTAACCAATTTACATTACCACCGATACCATTTGCAGCATCTACAACATAGGTACATCCAATATCACCATGATTATAATCACTATCACCTTCAAATATATTTTGTTTCCACAAATCGTAACGAGCCTGTGTCATAATTCTAGGTATAAACCCACCACCACTTCCTAAACACACACATACTTTTGCTCTCATATGTTGAATGATAGAATATATAATTAATCCATCTCCTAAGTGGTCATCGGTTGCTCCATGAGACCAACGATATGGTACATTAATTAATGCCTGGTCACCATATTCATCTATTTCTTGATTATTAGAAATGAATTCTTTTATATAATCTTTATTTGTTATCATTTAATATTGGTTTTATAAATTCTTTATAAAATAAGTTATGTTGCTCAGTTGTATAATGATATTTAAATCTAGGATAATCTCCTTTATTTAAAAGAAATTCTATCATTCCTCCACCAAAATAATTAGTAGGAGTAGATGAAAATTTAAATTTATTAAAATCTATTAATTTTAAAGAACCATCTATTGTATCTAAGTTAGAATTTAATTGTATTGTATCTAATAAATTATTAATTTTTATTGTAGAATAATTTCCTCTATTTATTGATAATGTTTTCATTGATTTAATAGATGCTTCCATTTCAAATAAATTTCCCATTAATATCATTTTATATGGAGTATTATATTTTTCTAATATTAATTGTGCAGATACAATATTGTCTAATGTATCTAAAACTGAAGCATATACATTATAATATTCTTTATAGAAACTTTTTTTATATCCATCTGGATTTGAACCTGTTAATTCATAATGGTTATTAATTGGATAATCCCATCTATCAATTGTACTCCATTGTACAATAACAAAATCATATTTTTTTTCTGCTAATTTTGTTTGTAATATTCTTTTAATTACTAAATTACCAGCACCATGCTCTGCAAAATTTTCAACATAATACCCATCCTCACCCATAAATTGAGTCCATGCTTTATATTCGTTATGTGTTGGTAATGCTGAATAAGAACAACCAACTACTAATATATTTTTCATTTACAATTTATTTTGTTTATACCATTCAATTGTTTTTTCTAATCCATCTTTTAAAGTGGTATTTGGTACATATCCAAATGCATTTTTAAAGTTATCCATATTATAGTATCTATTCAATTGTCCATCCGGTTTATTTATATCCCAAATTATTTCACCTTTATAGTTTGTTATTTCTACAATTGCTTCTACTAATTCTTTTATGGATGTTTCAATACCAGTTCCTAAATTAAAAGGACCTGTTTCGTTTACCTCAATTGCATCCACAATTGCTTTTACTGCATCATCTATAAATAATAATTCTCTACTTGCTTTACCACTGCCCCAAATAGTAACACTTTCTTTTCCTTCAATTATTTTTTTAATTAATGATGGAACTACATTACCACTTTCTAAATCATAATTATCATTTGCTCCATATAAATTGGCAGGTAATAAAATAGTTGAATCAAACCCATATTGTTCTCTATACACATTTGATATAGTGGTTAATTGTGATTTTGCCATTCCATATCCATATGTATTTTTATTTGGAATACCATTAAATAAATCTGATTCAATATATGGTATGTTTGCTGTTATAGGATATGAACTCCCTGCACCTAATGATACTAATTTTTCTACATTGTGTAACCAACAATAATGTGTAACAAAACTACCTAATAATATATTTTCGTAATAAAATTTAGCTGGTTCTTTTGATGTTGCACCCACCCCACCACTTAATCCTGCAACATTTAATACAATATTTGGTTTATGTTTTGTAAAATAATTATCTATACTATTACTATCTAATAAATTACATTCTTTTCTTGATGGAGATAGGAATTCTATATTATTATTAGTTAGATATTTTGTTAGATTTTTTCCAACAAATCCACTTGCACCTAATACTACTATTTTTTTCATTTTTTATTTAATGTTAATTTTATTCTATGTATCCAATTTGCTTTATTATTAAATTTTAATAATTCTTTTTTTAATAAATTGAATTGATATTGTCTTTCTACTTCAAAATCGTTACACATTACATCGTACATTTTATTAAACTCTTCTTTTGTTGATGCTCTATATTTGTAATTAAGTCTCGGCATCCAATATTTGTTTAAGATTGGTAGTTTGCCGTAATCAACTGCGTTAAATATAGAATATCCAAAAGGTTCATTTACATAACATCCGTGGAATATCGTAAAGTCTAAGTTAAAGAAATTTTTATGGTTTTCCAAATTATATGGGTAGAATCTTATTTTTTTCAAATCTAAGGTTAGACCTTCTTTTAAATTTTTATATCCCATCCAATCCGTAATTGCATATCCCCTATGTTTATCTAAAAAATGAAAACACTTTCTTGTTTCACTACGGGCTGCATATCCTATCTTATCCGTATTCCATCTATATTCTATATTATTATTAAACTCATAATAATTTGGTATCTGAATTGTTTTTTCTTTAAAATCTTTTTGCACCATTCCATCGTTACACCCAATCCAAACTATTTGTTTACATTGGTTCATTACATCTTGTTCCCATTGTAAATCCATTGTAGTAGGTAAATAAACTCTATCTAATCCTAAATCTACATTAGTGTTTATAATTTCTTTAATATAAGCGTGACAAAATAATGTATGAAATTTTTCTTTATATTCCCACAATGCATCTCTACGATAATAATTGTTGTGTAAAAAATGTATCTTTCTTGCGTTTCTCAAAAGTGGTTCAATTAATAGGGGTTGTTCTTTTGAAAATGCAAATTGACAAGGGATAGAATCCGGATTAAATCCAATTGGTTTTCTACCATCAATTAATAATACAATTGGATAATCTAAATGAAGATATACATTTTCTAAAAAATTATTTACCCATATATCACTACCACCCATAGGAACATTACCTGCTCCTGTTGTAACTAATACATCAAACATAACTTAATTTTATATTGAACCACTAACGTTTATAAGTCTTTCCGACCTAGGTAATTGCAAATATGCACCTTTATAAGATTCGGTTTTATATTTACCATTTCTATCATATAGTGGTGATTTTAATATTTGAACATCTCGTCTTTCGGCTATAACAGACCAATCAATTGATGCCGTTGAATTTTGATTTTCTGATAATACATAAACACTACCACTTTGAACATATCCTTTAATTCTATCAAATGATTCATTGTTTTGTAAGAACAATTGTGGATTTTTTGTTAATACATCAAATGTTCCAATTGTCATATTAGAAGCGGAATCTATACTTGCATTACCCATTCCAGTTTGTAATTGTAATGTTCCTCTATAAATCAAATCTGCTCTTGGAGACTCCGTTGAGGTATGATACAACCATTTATTTTCATTGAGTGGGTGTTGAATTTTAAAATTTTTAAATCCTGCACTAAATCCGGATGAAACATTTAATGAACCTACGATTTGTGATTTACCTTTTACTAAAAAAAAGTTAGATGCATCTCCGGTTGAACCCGATGGTGCGGATACATTCATATAGTTTCTAACACCAACAAACGCTTGTAACCCGGCAGGAGAAAATATGGAATAACCATTATTTATTGCACCAAATTTAACAAATATATTCGATGCTGGTCTCCTTGCACTCACACTAAAACTGCCGTTGGGCCCATCTAAATATCCTTCAATATACCAGTTTTGTATTATTTCAACTCTATACCATTTTCCAGGACCCCCAACACCAAATCCACCTCCACCCGTTACAGGAATCGAGCAACCATATATTTCTGTCGTATCTACATTAGACTGAGGAGAATTAGGATATTCTGTTACTTCTCTATATGCCAATGGTTGTTCAATTACACCATTTATACCAAATGTGACATCTACATTTGTTTGATTTACTGCATCGGTATCCGTTGGAAATCTTCTAACTCTTATACTACAATCCCATTGACCAAATGAATAAGAATTATCATCACCAGTATTAGACGCTTGTATTACATTTTCAACGATTGGAAAGTTTTCTGCTTCAACAAAAATATTTTCTTCACCATATATTAAACCAATTATACCATATACTCCCGAAACAGCAGCATGGCTCGGGCTCCCATCAGGTGTTACATAACCTGTACTAAAAGAAGTGTTGGTCGGGCTACTATTATCAGTTACATTTGCAACTACTTGGCCACTATTTGACCAGTATAATGAACCCGTAGATGCAAGTGTGATGGCCGACATAGTTGTAGATGCATCAATTTTAACTCTATCGAGTGAGTCAATAGTTGATTGTTGTGTAATAGTAATTGCTTGTGCATTTGATGCCAATCTTAATGTATAAGCACCTGTTGTTTTGAATAAACCACTGCCATCCATTGTCCACCCTGCAATTGAACCGGTATTAAATTGTGCGTTTCTTCCGAAAAATTCTAATGATGCAATTTTTTCCGCAACAATTTGGTTTGCTAATATTTTACCAGTAGTAATTGAATTATCATCTATATGAGTAGCATTAACCGTGTTTCGTGTTGCTAATGTACCTAAATCTGTTACATATGTTGAATCTATACTTGATTTAGTTGCTAAAGACCCCAATCCTTGTACCGAACCATTTGGGATTGTTACACCTGAAATTAGTGTTATTGAAGTTGCTGTAATTGCTCCCCTAATTTCTAAGCCACTACCATTCCATAATAATGAATTTCCTGCACTACCACTTAAATAAAATAAACCACTACTACTCATAAAGGTAGCCCAACCTGCTCCACTTTTATAATAACCTAAATGTGTAGAATCCATATATAAACCACTACCATCGGGTGTTGCTGTTCTATTCACTAAACCCGCTGCATCGGTGAATATTTTAAGATTTGTAGTTGCTACGGATGCCGTTGCATTATTTGTTATTGCGTATGTTAATGCATTTGAACCCGATGATGCGGCGTTTGATATATCAGTTGCGGCTTGTCCACCGGTGATGTTTATTGAACCTTTTATTTCCAATGTTGAATTACCACTATCCCATGCTAAATATCCACCATTAGCGGCCGAACTTGTTAAAAAGAAGTTACCATTATTAGCCATATAAGTTTTCCAACCGGTTACTAACCCATTACCATTATGATAACCTAAGTATGATTGTCCCAAATATAAACCAGCTACACCATTCGAAGGGGCTTTGTTTACTAATCCAGTTGCATCTGTAAATATTCTACTATTTACATCAGTAAATGTTGTAGCTTGTGATGAACTAAGTGCCCCAATACTACTACTTAAACTTTGTGATACTAGTGATAAAGATGAACTTGCACTCTGAGAAACATTTGATATTGTACCACTTATAGATGAACTAACGTTTGATATTGTACCACTTATAGATGAACTAACGTTTGATATTGTACCACTTATAGATGAACTTATATATAAAGATGAACTTTGTAATGATGCACTTGTAAATGATATTGTTCCACTTACTGATGAACTTACATTTGATATAGTACCACTAACTGATTGTGATAATGCTAATATAGATGCGTTTGATGCCGATGTAGAACCACTAATTAAAATTAAAGTTCCGCCGATGTTATTATTACCACCCGTAAATAATGCGGATTGTGTAACTGCTACCGGAACATAATTATTGTTTACATCATAAAACTCAAATTTGAAATTATATGTTTCATTACCCAATACCGTTGGCATTGATGTAACAAATGAAATTTCAGATGGAGAAAATGCACTATCTTCTGATAATTTCAAACTAATATTTCCAACATGCCATTCACTTTGAGATTGTGAAAGGTATAAACTTGCTGTTGGTTCTGCTGTATCTAATGTAAATGCAAATACCTGGTCTTCTAAATTTTTTGTAGGAACTATACCATTTAATGTACCTATTAATTTTGTACCATTTTGAGAACCACTTATGTAAATTCCCATATCACTATTAGTGGATGATGAATAAAATGCATCTATTCCTAATTCATATGTATTTCCATTAGTTAAATTTAATGAACTTGTATATCTTAAATAACCATTATTCCTTAAACGTAATCCATTATCTATTTTACTACTAGTCAATGCAGCGTTTAATGAACCCGTATTCCATAATTTTTGTAAAGTTTCCGATGTGAATAATCCCGCCTCTCCAACTACACTACCACTAAGTGTTGTAGTAGTTAATAATTCTTTTGATTCAACTAATATATCTTGTATTAAATCATAATCCGAAATATCACCCTCGGATGTTCTATACACTTTTACTCTTTTAACATCTCCTGCAAATGTATCTAATTGAGAAACTTTAATATTTGCAAAAGATTGTGTAACTAATGATGCTACTTTTGAACCAGTAGCATCAAATGCATATATAGGTGATAATTCTTCTACAATTGAAACAATTGGTCTTTTATAAAATCTTACTCTAGTTGTATTTGGTAAAGATGGGTCAATGTTTATTGTTCTTTGCCATTTTACTATATCTAATGTATCTCTAATTTGTCCTACTAAAGTAATAGTTGCCGGACCAAACGAAGTTTCAGTTGGATAAACATATACCGCAACTACTTTAGAAATACCTTCATAATATTCATCAGGAGAACCATCTGAAAATTCACAATATAATACTTTACCAACACTATCTTTAATTTGAACTTTTACTTCGGTGTTTGGTTCTAACAATTCAGAACCTGCAATTAAAAATGCATTCTTACCACCCGAAAAAGTATCAGATAGTTCTGTTACATTAAAGTAATTTGAATTTAGTGATGTATCTGTAATTTGTGCTCTTACTAATTCTAATCTTTCATCCGGAGCTAATTTTATTTCAACTGCCATTATAGAATATTCTTTTTTATAAATATTCTATTTTTGAAATATCACAATTAACACCGGTGATTAGGGCATATCGTTTGAAATTACTATCTAATAGTTCAGATACCGAATGTTCCGGATTTACATGCTTAAAATCTAATACAGCTACTTTTGCAAATGTAGGTGAAACTTTAGTATTATTAACAATCAATTCACCACCAAATCCTTCTTTCCAATCTTTATTTAAATAAATTAATATATTACATAATTTAAGATTATTAGAACCATCTACATGTGGATTTATATAACATTTTTGATTAAACATTGTTATAGATGGATTTCTTGTACCATCTTCTTTTTTATTAATTAAATGGGAAGGATAACATTTATTTAATATGTTATTAATAATTTCTTTTATAAACGATTGTTCTTTAAAAGATAAATAATTTTGTAAATCATTACTTTGATACCAAAATTGCCAAGCATTGCTTATTTTAGCTGCCTCTTTTAATTTTTCTAATGTTTCAAACTCAACATCTTTAGAATAATTATCATATGCCCCAGTATGTACTGCGGTTGTGTGCTTTATATTAGAACAAATTGTATGTATTTTATCTAATAAATTTAATTCATCTATATTAGACAACTCAAACGTATAATAACCTTTTGTTTTTAATTCATTAAATATGTTAACATCAAACATACAAATAAATATCTACTTATATTGTATTTGAGAGAACCCATCTACTTTTTTAATCTCAACTAAGGTATCAACAATATCTCGCATTGCATCCAAATGAGAAATGATATTAATGAAATCAAATTGTGTTTTCAAATAATCAAACATCATAAAGATAGATTGTAAATTATCACTATCTAATGTACCAAATCCTTCATCAATTACTAAAAAGTTTGGACGAGGTAAATTACATACATTGATAAGTGCAACTCTAATAGCTAATCCACTTACGAATTTCTCCATACCACTACACATTTCTAAAGGCCAATGTTGGTCCTCATAAACAATCCTAGCGTTCACATTCTTGCCACTCATATCAAAGACGATACCAAACTCTACAATTTGCTGTAAGATGTTGTTAACCTCACCTTCTATCACAGGTAGAGCCTTTGCAATCAATTCATACGAAACACCATCTCTCTTTACTGCATCTAAGTAGTATTCGTAGATTTGGAATTTTTCTTCTAAATCTTTTGCTTCTGTCATCTTATCGGTAACTGATGTAATATAAGATTGTGTTTGAACTATTTGTCCATTCATATCTAATAATCTTGCCGCTATCTCTCTTAGGTCTTTACTAACTCCCGCTAACTCTTGTTTCTTAATATCAATTTGTTCCTCTAATGAGTCATTGTTTTGAATAGTAGTTTCGTTAGCGTGGTATCTTTCAATATCTAATTCTACCGCTGTTAATTGTGCTTCATACAATTCTTTTTGAGTAATTATTCCACTTAATTCTAAGTATGTAGTTTTATGAAGTGCTTTACCTTTTTCTAATTTAGATTTGTAATCCTCAAATTGTGAATATTGTTCTTCAATACCTTCCCAAGAATCTAAAGTTTGTTGAATACCAGTCGCATCAATCGTTGCTTGTTTAAGTGCTTCTTTCAATTCAGGTAACAATTCTTTTACTCTCATTGCATCTTTTACAAAAGTATTATCACTACAAAACTTACAATTAGGGTCATATTCATGATTATCCAAATGTTTAATTGTTTCTTCTGCGGAACTTAGATGTAATTTTGCAATATCATAAATTTTTGTAGCTTCAATTAAATCCTTTTGTTGTTGTTGATAGTTAGAATATACAACTTCTATATTAATGCCATTGAATTGTTTTTTACCATCAATTGCAATTGTCAACTCAGCCATTACATCCATTATCTTACCAATACTTAAAGATTTGGTTTGTATAGTTGCATCGGAGCCTGTGATTTGAGATTGTAAAGTTGATTGTTTACTTTCTAATTCAGTAATATCTAAGTTACCATCAATAGGAACTAATTGAGCCGATAGATTAGTTATTTCTTCATTCAAATCATCTTGTCTATCTTCGTAACCTTCTTTCTCAATTTCAAATTCCTCATA